>ERZ808028.95-NODE-95-length-96744-cov-9.478654_pt1 | contig 96744 bp, 99 predicted proteins | sample MGYA00380184_ERZ808028 | MGnify/ENA primary metagenome ERZ808028 (study PRJEB31490, sample SAMN06133397) | mouse gut metagenome | isolation source: J8_1 | host: mice | place: China: Chengdu | collected 2015-05 ... | reverse complement strand
GCTTAAAAACGTACGAAAAAGCTTGATAGGGGTAGTCTGCGCTTTTTTGGCTACCCGGAAGGTATTGTTTCAAAGTAAATTTGCAGAACAAATTTACTAAAGTTAATTTGCAAGGCAAATTTACTTTTATTTTGGAGGAAACGACTATGACACAAAAAGCAACCAAAGTCCGCGCCCTGACAGAGGGCGCAATCATGATCGCTGCGGCTACGGTATTGGGGTATCTGCGGATCTTCCGCTTTCCCTCTGGCGGTTCCGTGGATCTGGCGCTGGTGCCGATCCTTGTCTACTGCCTGCGCTGGGGGCCGAAATACTCGCTGCTGTGCTGTTTTGTCAATGGCGTGCTGCAGTATTTTCTGGGAGGCGGCATTGCGATCTCCTGGCAGTCCATGCTGCTTGACTATGTAGTGGCCTATACGCTCGTATTCCTGTGTGGCTTCGGCGCCGGCAGGAAGCTTGGCTGGCTGTGGGGAACGCTGTTGGGCTCCTTCGGGCGCTGGGTATCGCTGACGCTGTCCGGCGGCCTGCTCTGGTACATGTACATGCCGGAAACTTTTCTGGGAATGCCCATGGTGGATCCCTGGGTCTACTCGATGCTGCTCAACGGTGTGCTGGTAGTGGTGGTAATGGCGGTGGATCTGGCGGTGCTGGGCATTATGCAGAGTGTCCCGGCCCTGCGCAGGCAGGTGCTGTCGAAGCAGACTGCAGAGTAAGGCGGACGGTGCGGCCGTCTTAAGGAGACGGTTTTGAGGCCGGATCACAGCGGGAAAACAACAGAGTCTGCAAAAAAAGACCGGAAAATAAAATGCCGTATTTGACAGGTTATACTTTGAAAACGTATAATAAGTACAACAGCACAAAAACAGTACAGAACCAGTACAACAATACAAGACCAGTACAACAAAAACCAGATACAGGCTGATGGAGGGGCGCATTATGGGCGGATTTTTTGGAGTGGCATCAAAGGAAGATTGTGTGTTTGACCTGTTCTTCGGGACGGACTATCATTCTCACCTGGGGACGAGAAGGGCCGGTATGGCTGTATATGATGATAAGAAGGGTTTTGACAGGGCCATACATAACATCGAGAATGCTCCGTTTCGGACGAAGTTTGACAAGGATGTCAATACCATGCACGGCACCTTTGGCATCGGCTGTATTTCCGATTATGAGCCGCAGCCGCTGATCATCCGTTCCCACCACGGCACTTACGCGATCACGACGGTGGGTAAGATCAATAATAAAGACAAGATCATAGAGGAACTTTTTCAGAGCGGGCACGGACATTTTATGGAGATGAGCGGCGGCGACATCAATTCTACGGAGCTGGTGGCGGCGGTGATCAACCAGCGGGATAATCTGATCGAGGGCATCCGCTATGCACAGGAGCTGATCGAAGGCTCCATGACCATGCTGCTGATGACAGCCAGGGGCATCTATGCGGCCCGGGACAGATACGGGCGCACGCCGGTGACCATTGGCCGGAAGGAGAATGCCTGCTGTATTTCTTTTGAGAGTTTTGCCTATCTGAATCTGGGCTATGCGCCGGAGCGGGAGCTGGGGCCGGGCGAGATCGTGGTGGTGACGCCGGAAGGTGTGCGGACGCTGGCGGCGCCGGGCAGTGAGATGAAGATATGTACGTTCCTCTGGGTATATTATGGCTATCCGTCTTCCTCCTACGAGGGCATCAGCGTGGAGCAGATGCGGTACAACTGCGGCGCCATGCTGGCAAAGAGAGATGATGTGCAGCCGGATATCGTGGCCGGTGTGCCGGATTCCGGAACGGCCCATGCCATCGGCTATGCCAATGAGTCGGGGATTCCTTTTTCCAGACCTTTTATCAAATATACGCCGACCTGGCCCAGATCCTTTATGCCCACCATCCAGAGCAAGAGAAACCTGATCGCCAAGATGAAGCTGATTCCGGTGCATGATCTGATCAAGGACAGGAGCCTGCTTCTGATCGATGATTCCATCGTGCGGGGAACGCAGCTGCGGGAGACTACGGAATTCCTTTACCAGAGCGGGGCAGCGCAGGTACATATCCGCCCGGCCTGTCCGCCGCTTCTGTTTGGCTGTAAATATCTGAATTTCTCCAGAGCGACTTCGGAGATGGAACTGATCGCGAGACGCACGATCCAGGAGATCGAGGGAGAGAATAAGTATCCGAATCTGACGGCCTACGCGGATCCGGACAGCGCGGAATATCACGCCATGCTGGAAAAAATAAGAGAGAAGCTGAATTTCACTTCTCTCAGGTATCATCGTCTGGATGATATGATAGAGTCCATCGGTATGGACAGGTGTAAACTTTGTACTTACTGCTGGGACGGACGGGAATAGGGATCGATGCGCTGCTGGCGCAGCCAGATCTTCATAACGGCCCGCTGCGGCAGCAGCTTGGCGCCTATGTGGCAGAAGTTGACATAGAGACCGTAGATCGAGAGGTCTTTCCCTTTGTCGGCGTCTGCCACTGCTTTTCTGGCGATCCTGTCCGGCGCGGTCATGCCGAAAAAGTTGCTGGTGGCCTTGACGGCGCCGATATCGGCCCTGTCATAGAGGTCGGTCTTCAGCCAGCCCGGGCAGACTGCGGTGGCGCTGATCCCCCGGTCCTTTAATTCCACATGCAGCGCCCTTGTGTAGTTGCGCACAAAAGCCTTCGTGGAGCTGTACAGGTTCTGGTAGGGCAGCGGCTGGAAGGCGGCCTGGGAGGCGATGTTGATGATATGGCTGCCGACCGGCATATAGGGAATGCAGGTCAGTCCCATGGCCACTACGCCGCCGATATTCAGGTTGATCATGTTCAGAGAGTCCGCCACGCTTAAGTCTCCGTAGGAACAGAACTTGGCATAGCCGGCATTGTTAATGAGGTAACAGATCTCGACGCCGCTCTGGGCAAGTCTGTGGCCCAGCTCTTCGATCCGGGCGGGATCCGACAGATCCATAGAGATGGGGATGACCTTCGCACCCATCTGGCGGCGGAGTTTGTCCAGTTTGTCCCGGTGTCTGGCGATGGCCCAGATCTCGTCGATCTCCCGCTTATCCTTGATGATCCTTACAAATTCTCTGCCCAGCCCCGTGCTGGCTCCGGTTATGACTGCTATCTTCTTCATATACGATACTTCCTGTGTTCTTTGATTCCCGCAGGCAACGAGCCAGGTGCCCGGCCTGCGTTACGGCTGCTTATCCTGCATCCAGTATACCAAAGGATATGCCAAATGAAAAGTTCTTATTCATTAAGGAAAAACGTATCGGGACAAATTACAGCAATAAAAATTTCCAATTTGAATTGACGAACCCGTGCGGTCTGTATATAATATATAGCAAACGAAATTTCTAATGTCGTTTACGATAGCATAAATGAGGGAGTAATCGGCGCAGCTTCACAGCAGGCGGCGCGGTATGCCAACATACTGACGACGGCACAGGCCGGCGTCTGGTATATCTTAATTGATGAGACTCATGTATGGTGTTTTTGGCCGTGCGTGTGTCTGCGAAGGAGTGACAGGGATAGATGCCGCATGGTATTTATCTTTTTTTGTGCATTCCTATTACGATCAGAGAAAGGAACGGTAACGGAAATGGTGATTTTTTTGACGGTGTTGGCGACGATCTTTATTGCGGAAATGGGAGACAAGACGCAGCTTCTTCTGGTGGCGATGGCGGGGAAATATAAGATTCCCCATATTCTGACGGGGACCTGGCTGGCCACCATTGTGTTGAATCTGCTGGCGGTGGGCCTGGGAGCGGCGCTGGGCAATTATCTGGATATGAGAGTCATTAAGACAGTGGCCGGTATCGCCTTTTTCTGGTTCGCCTACGGGGCGCTGCGGGACGAGGGGGAAGAGGAAGAAGAGAAGGAGATGAAGCATAATCTGGGGCCGGTGCTGGCGATCTTCGGGTCCTTCTTTATCGGTGAGCTGGGAGATAAGACGCAGCTGTCAGGCATCACGCTGGCGGCCAACTACGCGGACCACAGCGTGATGAATGTCGTATACGTATTTCTGGGCTGCACGCTGGGCCTGATCCTGGCGGATCTGATCGGTCTGATCGTGGGTGTGGTGTTGAAGAGTAAGGTGCCGACAGGGATCCTTAATAAAATATCATTCGCTATTTTTGCAGTGTTCGGGATACTTAGTTTCAGGGAGGCGATGGCGTTGATCTTCGGAGCGGGAAGTACGGCCGCTCTCGGAGGATGGATTGCGATAACGGCTGTTTTTGCGATCTGCTGTCTTTGCGGGACGTACCAGGAGAGGAAGAAGCGGGCCGGAAAATAAATAGTGTCTTTTTCACGCTTTTCTGATAAAATGAGAGGAGAAAGGCAGGAGAGGAACCGGCATGATTTTTAAATGTAAGAACTGCGGCGGCAATGTGGTGTATGAGCCGGGCAGAGGCAGGATGTATTGTCCCCACTGTGAGAGCGAGGACAGCGAGGAGAAGATACAAGGAGGAACACTGGCGCAGTGCGTCAACTGCGGCGCGCCGCTGGAGGTACAGGACTATACTTCGGCCAGCAGGTGCGGCCACTGCGGAAGTTACATAGTATTTAACGAGCGGGTGGAAGGCGTCTACGAGCCGCATCTGCTGCTTCCGTTTTATATTAATAAGAAGGCGGCGGTGGAGGCGCTTCACAGGGAATTTTCCAGGCGGCTTTTTACCCCTTCGGATTTTCTGTCAGCCAAAAGTCTGGAGAAGATGGAAGGGATCTACGTACCGTTCTGGCTGTACGATTATAAAGCATGTTATGACTATACGGGAGAGGGCGTGCGGGTCAGGACCTGGACGTCGGGCAATACGGAATATACGGAGCGGTCTTATTTTGAAGTGGTCCGGAAAATGGACCTTGATTTTGACAAGGTGCCGGTGGATGCCTCCTATGCGATGGAGGACGGGATCATGGACCTGATGGAACCTTATGACTACAGGCAGCTGCAGGGATTCGACCCGAAATACATGTCCGGCTTTTACGGGGAGGTCTATAATCAGGAGGCGTCACAGCTGGAGGACAGGGCCAGGGAGAAATCCCGCAGCGCCGCGGAAGAGCTTATGCAGGAGTCACTGCACGGTTACACGACGGTTAAGCCCCTGCACAGGAATCTTGACCTTAGAGGGAACGGCACCCGCTATGCGCTGATGCCGGTCTGGCAGTACCTGTACCGGTATAAAGGAGAGGTCTACCAGTATCATGTCAACGGGCAGACGGGCAAGGTGATCGGCACCACGCCGGTATCCATGGGCAAAGTGCTTGGTTACAGCGCGTCCGTGTTTGCGGTGGTGACAGCCATGTGCTGTCTGGCGGTGCGGGTGCTGGAAATTTTATAGGAGGATAGATCCGGCGCCGGCGCTCCTTTTTCGGGGAATGTCTGTGCGGCGGCGTATGTGGAGTGTCGTTATGAGAGAGTATTTTCGATATTTTAAATGGATGTATATCGTACTGGGCGCCGTGGTGCTGCTGCTTGGCATGTTGAGCGGCGGACACTGGGCGTTATCCAGGATGTTTGGCCACGAGAGAGACAACCAGTCCTGTACGACGCGGGAGCGGGTGTTCGATTACGGTGATGTGCTGACGGAGGAAGAGGAAGAGAAGCTCAGGAAGCTGATCGCGAAGCGGGAGGAGCAGACGCGCTGCGACATCGTCCTGATCACGTTGCAGGAGTCGCTGAAAGACTATGCCCGGTCGATCGAGCCGGGTGTGAGCTATGACCAGTTCGTGCGGGTCTATGCAGAACAGTTCTATGAAGAGCACGGCTTCGGCTACGATGGGCCCAACGGGGACGGTATCGTGCTGGTGGATAACTGGTTCCGGGAAGATGACGGCAGGATCTACACATGGCTGTGCACGACCGGCAAAGTGAAGGAGAAGTATTCCGATGCGGCGGTGAATCATATTCTGGACAATGTGTACCGCTATGTGGAGAAGGATCCCTACAGGGCCTATAAGACGTATATCAATGATTTCTATCATGATATGATGGGAGTACAGCTGTTTACACTTTATGTGCCCGGGTACGTGCCGTGGCTTGTCGGCCTGTTGTCGGCGGTGGTATTTGCTTTCTGCAACAGGAGATCGAAGAAAGGCGATAAGACGACTACGGCCCTGACTTATACCGGCGGGATGCAGCCTGTTTTCCGGATCAGGCAGGACAGATTCCTGCGCAAATCGGTGGTGTCACGCAAGATCCAGACGAGCAGCGGCGGAGGCGGCGGGCGCAGCGGCGGTGGAGGCGGAGGCGGCAGCCACGGCGGGGGCGGACACAGCCGGTAAGCAGATCCCACAGCATAAAAACGACAAAAAAACACTTCCTATGACGGCAGGAAGTGTTTTCTTTTCATATACTTTATGCTCAATGCTCAGATCGAACAGATGTTTTATGCCATCTTGTTCACGGCAACGGCAAGACGGGAAATTTTTCTGGCAGAAGTATTCTTGTGATAAACACCCTTCTTGGCAGCCTTATCAAGCGCGGATGTAGCAGCAGTCAGCGCAGCCTTAGCCGCTTCCTTGTCATTGGCTTCGACAGCAGCGTATACCTTCTTGATCGCTGTCTTAACGCCGGACTTGACAGACTTGTTTCTCTCAGCCTTGGTTCTGTTCACTAAGATTCTCTTCTTGGCAGATTTGATATTAGCCATGATCACACCTCCGATTGAATATTCTTTAATGTATTAGGACGTGTCTCATTAAAGCCGGACACGGACGTTTTAATGGAAACACACGCATATTATTGTAGTTTATGAGATTGATGATGTCAATACATATTTTGTTTATTTTTGCAAAAAATAGAAAAGAATGCAGCGGGGAAAGAACCCGGACTGCAATAAAAGAGTGTCTGGAAGAAAATCATGAGATAAGCAATTTAAAAAGATACGCATATTAATAGTAGTAAGATAAAATGCGGGAAATGAGGAGAAGGCTATGGATAGCTGGTCAACAGTCAGGACAGACTTGGCGTTGGAAGCCAGAGAGAGTGTCGATGAAAAGGCGGAAGGACTGCATGGAGTCACAGTGGAAGAGGCATACGACGAGCCGGGCGATGTGCATATCACGAAGGTGGTGATAGAGACGAAGAACGGTGCGAAGATGCTCGGCAAGCCGATGGGAACTTATATCACGCTGGAGGCGCCGACCATGACGGAGCCGGAGGAGGATTATCACCAGGAAATATCGGATGTGCTGGCCAGAGAACTGCGCGGTGTGCTGCCGGATCCGGACAGGGAGCAGTCGATCCTTGTGGTAGGGCTTGGCAACCGGGAGGTGACGGCGGACTCTCTGGGGCCGAATGTGGTGGATAATCTGCTGGTCAACAGGCATATTGTCAGGGAGTACGGCAAGGTGGCCTACAACCGTTCCAAAATGCACCAGATCAGCAGTCTTGTTCCGGGGGTCATGGCCAAGACCGGCATGGAATCCGCGGAGATCATAAGGGGCGTGATCGGAGAGACGAAGCCGGATATGGTGATCGTGATCGACGCGCTGGCGGCGCGCTCTACCAAAAGGCTGAACCGCACGATACAGATCACCAACACGGGCATTCACCCCGGTTCCGGGGTGGGCAACCACCGCAATGCGATCACGCAGGAAAGTCTGAGCGTGCCGGTTTTGGCGCTGGGGGTGCCGACGGTGGTGGACGCGGCGACGATCGTAGGGGATGCCATGGGAGAGCGGCCGGTGGCGCTCAAGGAGCTGAATAACATGTATGTCACGACAAAAGATGTGGATCAGCAGATCCAGCAGATCAGCCATATTATCTGTGACGGCATCAACAAGGCGCTGAACTGCGAGGAAGATATGGCATGAAGTCATGTCTGTGCCGCATATAATTATCTAGTATGAAAATGAAAAAGAAATTATTGCGGCTAATTATAATAACACTTGTTATAGTGTCTGTTTTCTTTATCCTGGCGGAAATCGCAGAGACAGTACAAAAAAAAGAAGACGGAGGGAAAACATTTCCGGGGTGGCTGCAGAGCGTGTTGATGGAGCCATATCTCCCCGGGTTACATAGGATGAACGGGGGTACGGAAAGTCAGATCGTGGGTGATATGAGGAACCGGTGGCTGCTTGCGGAGCTTCCCGTTTTTTTGTATGACATGGAAAAAGAAGGGGAAGATACCTATGCCCGGGAGAGCGATTATGCCAGGCTCCTTATGCTGGAAGGCAGCGACGAGGACAACAAGGCGATCGCACAGGAAGATCTGGAATATGACGAGAACGCGATGCATCTGGAGCAGGGACTTGCGGACGCGCTGCTTGAGGAGAACGGGATGTACCTTGAGAACCAGACAGGGCAGGAGAGCGGGATCGGGGAACAGGTGTCCGGGAATACGCCGCAGGGATTTGTGCCGGTGTCAAATAAGAGTTACAGCTACCGTTGGGAGGATCTGGCAGGGTATGAAGATCTGGTGAAGGCATTCTATGCCGTGGACAGCACCACCAGGGCGGGTGAGGAACTGCTGAAAGCGGAGAAGCTGCTGGCGGCGGACATGCGTATTACGGGCAGCGCGGACAGCCCGCAGATTTTGATCTACCATACCCATTCCCAGGAGGCTTTTGCAGACTCCGTGCCGGGGGATGCAGCAACCAGTATCGTGGGCGTGGGGGACTTTCTGGCGGCGCTTCTGAAAGAGCGCTACGGCTACAATGTGATGCACTATACGGAGAGCTTCGACAAAGAATCCCGGGATTATGCCTACGGTAATTCTCTGCCGGTGATCGAGCAGCTGCTTGCGGAGCATCCGACGATCGAGGTGGTGATCGATCTGCACAGGGATGCCATGCCGGAGGATCGTCGGCTGGTCATGGACCTGCAGGGGCGCCCCACGGCCCAGATTATGTTTTTCAACGGTTTAAGCCGCACTGCCAAAGGGCCGATCGAATATCTGGAGAATCCTTATCTGGCGGATAATCTCGCCTTTTCCTTCCAGATGCAGGCTGCATGCAACGAGTACTATCCGGGACTGGCCAGAAGGATCTATCTGAAAGCCTACCGCTATAATATGCATCTGTGCCCGAAGACGCTGCTCATCGAGATGGGTGCACAGAACAACACGGTGGAAGAGATGAAGAACGCCTGTGAACCGCTGGCCCATGTGCTGGATCTGGTTCTGAGCGGAGAAGAACCGAAGCGCTGACCGCCGGCATCCGCCAGCCTGTTATAAAACTGTTATAAAATTCGGGAAAACTTACGCTTCGAAGAGTAGACAGCGTTTCGGTGATTTGATATACTGTTTTCTGTGTTGCCGCTTGCGTGCATCCCATTTCCTGCGTACTTTGGTGCCGGGAAGCTGTGGCAAAGCTGCAGTGAAGGTGCAGGCAGGAAGGCGATAAGACAGAAAGGCAGATAAAAGAGGTTGTGCGGGAGGATATTATGGCAGCCATAGACCAGAGTAAGATCAGGAATTTTTGTATCGTAGCGCATATCGATCACGGGAAATCGACGTTGGCGGACAGGATCATAGAACAGACGGGACTTTTGACCAGCAGGGAGATGCAGTCTCAGGTGCTGGACAATATGGAGCTGGAGCGGGAGCGCGGTATCACGATCAAGGCCCAGGCGGTGCGTATCATCTACAAGGCCAAGGATGGCAATGAGTATGTGTTCAATCTGATCGACACGCCCGGGCATGTGGATTTTAACTACGAGGTGAGCCGCAGTCTGGCAGCCTGTGACGGCGCTGTCCTTGTGGTGGATGCGGCGCAGGGTATCGAGGCCCAGACGCTGGCGAACGTATATCTGGCGCTGGATCATGATCTGGACGTATTTCCGGTCATCAATAAGATCGATCTGCCCAGCGCCGACCCCGAACGGGTGAAGAATGAGATCGAGGACGTGATCGGCATCGAAGCGCAGGATGCGCCGCTGATCTCCGCCAAGAACGGTATCGGCATCGAGGAAGTGCTGGAAGCGGTGGTGGAGAAGATTCCCGCCCCCGGCGGCAGTGCGGACAACCCCCTGCAGGCGCTTATTTTCGATTCCGTGTACGATTCCTATAAGGGGGTGATCGTATTCTGCCGTATCATGGAGGGCAGAGTGGCGAAGGGCACTTCGATCAGGATGATGGCTACGGGGGCCACCGCGGAGGTGGTGGAAGTAGGATATTTTGGCGCCGGACAGTTCATCCCCTGTGAGGAGCTTTCCGCGGGCATGGTAGGATATCTGACCGCCTCGATCAAAAATGTCAAGGATACGGCGGTGGGCGACACGGTGACGGATGTAAACAATCCCTGTGCCGAGCCGCTTCCGGGCTACAAGAAGGTCAATTCCATGGTGTACTGCGGCATGTATCCGGCGGACGGAGCGAAATATCCGGATCTGCGGGATGCACTGGAGAAGCTGCAGTTAAACGACGCCTCCCTGCACTATGAGCCGGAGACGTCCATCGCACTTGGTTTCGGCTTCCGCTGCGGTTTCCTGGGGCTTCTGCATCTGGAGATCATTCAGGAGCGGCTGGAGAGGGAATACAATCTGGATCTGGTGACGACGGCGCCGGGTGTTATCTACAGGGTGCACAAGACGGACGGCGAGATGATCGAACTGACGAATCCCTCCAACCTGCCGGACCCGGCCCAGATCGACTATATGGAAGAGCCGGTGGTGAGCGCGGAGATCATGGTGACGACGGAGTTTATCGGGCCGATCATGCAGCTGTGTCAGGAGAGGCGGGGACGTTATATCAGCACGGAATACATCGAGGCTTCCAGAGCGCTGTTAAAGTACGATCTGCCGCTGAATGAGATCATCTATGATTTCTTCGACGCGCTCAAATCACGTTCCAGAGGATATGCCTCTTTTGACTATGAGTTAAAAGGCTATGAGACCTCGAAGCTGGTGAAGCTGGACATCCTGATCAATCATGACGAGGTGGACGCGCTGTCCTTTATCGTTCATGCAGACAGCGCCTATGAGCGGGGCAGGCGGATGTGTGAGAAGCTGAAGGAAGAGATCCCCAGACATTTGTTTGAAATCCCCATACAGGCGGCGGTGGGCGGCAAGATCATCGCCAGAGAGACCGTGAAGGCCATGCGCAAGGACGTTCTGGCCAAGTGCTACGGTGGTGATATCACCCGTAAGAAGAAGCTGCTGGAGAAGCAGAAGGAAGGCAAGAAGCGTATGCGGCAGGTGGGCAATGTAGAGATACCGCAGAGCGCGTTTATGAGTGTACTCAAGCTGGATGACAAATAAGCAGCCGCGGTCATGACAGGACAGGAGCAGCAGATGAGAGAACTGAGCATTTATCTTCACATTCCCTTTTGTGTCAGGAAATGCCTTTACTGCGATTTCCTGTCTTTTCCTGTTGGGGCGGGGGCGGATGATAAACGGATCGAGAGTTATGTAAACCTGTTAAAAGAAGAGATCATCAAAGAAGCGCCAAAGTACAGAGATCATCAGGTGATTTCCGTCTTCTGGGGCGGCGGGACGCCGTCGCTTGTTGCGGCAAAAGCAGTGTCGGAGATCATGGAGACGCTGCGGCGGTATTACCGGCTGGCGGCAGATGCGGAGATCACGATCGAGGTCAATCCGGGAACCGTGACGGCGGATAAATTACAGGCGTACATAACAGCTGGTATGAATCGTCTGAGCATCGGCCTGCAGTCTGCGGACGACGGGGAACTGGCGCGGATCGGCAGGATCCACGACTACCGGACGTTTCTTGAGACTTACAGGCTGGCGCGGGAGGCCGGATTTCGGAATATCAATATTGACCTGATGGCGGCGCTGCCGGAACAGAGCGTGGACTCTTACCGGGAGACACTGCGCAGGGCGGCAGCGCTTATGCCGGAGCATATCTCCGCCTACAGCCTGATCCTGGAGGAAGGGACCCCTCTGTATGAGAAAAGGCAGGCCTGCCGTTTCCCTACGGAGGAGGAAGACAGGGAGATGTATCTGCTCACGGATGCGTACCTGTCTGCCTGCGGCTATCACCGGTATGAGATCTCAAATTATGCCAGAGAAGGATACGAGTGCCGGCACAATAAGGTGTACTGGCAGCGCGGCGATTATGTGGGATTCGGTCTGGGCGCCGCTTCCATGGTACAGAACGTGCGCTGGCAGGACCCGGCGGAGCCGGAGCGGTATGAAAGGTATGTCAGGTACGGAATCCCTGCGTCTGATGCAGGGGCGGATGAGGCTGCCGGGATCGGACAGATGCAGGAGCGGCATGTCCTGACCGTGCAGGAGCAGATGGAGGAATTCATGTTTCTCGGCCTGCGGATGATCTGCGGGGTGAGCAGGGAGAGATTCGCGGCGCAGTTCGGACGGCAGATGGAGGAAGTCTACGGGACCGTGCTGGAACGGATGTATAAGCAGGCACTGCTGGTGCGGGAGGAAGACAGGATCCGGCTGACGGAGAGCGGACTTGATGTCAGCAATTATGTGATGGCGGAATTCCTTTTCTGACAGCGGAGCAGTTCAAACTCTTTTTAGGGTGGAAAGGCACTTAAGAAGTCACCGGTTCATAGAATAGAGTAAATGGACTTTGGGGGCTTCTTTTGAAAACATTTAAGCAACCATTAACTGCGAAGGAAGAGGCCGTATACTTAAATATGATGGAGACGGGCAGCGAGACGGAGCGCGCGCAGGCCAAGGAAACGCTGATCGAGCACAACCTGCGGCTGGTCGCCCATATCGCCAAGAAGTATCAGAATGTGGACGAAGAGACGGAAGATATGATATCCATCGGCACCATAGGGCTGATCAAGGCGATCGACTCTTTTGATTCCGGAAAAGGGAAGCTGAGTACTTATGCCTCACGCTGTATCGACAATGAACTGCTGATGTTTCTGCGGGCCAGAAAAAAGACGTCCAGAGAGGTTTCGCTTTATGAGCCGATCGGCACGGACAGGGAGGGCAATGAGATCAGCCTGCTTGACATCATAGAGCAGGAGCAGGTGGATGTGGTCGAGAGGCTGGAGGCGGAGAACAAATTGAGCAGGCTGCCCGGCCTGATCCATGACAGGCTGAACGAGCGGGAGAAAGAGATCATCACACTGCGCTACGGGCTGACAAGCGAATATGAAGTGACCCAGCGGGAGATCGGAAGAAAACTGGGAATCTCAAGAAGCTACGTGTCCAGAATAGAGAAAAGAGCGCTGGAAAAACTGCGGGAAGCCTACGAGATGGCGGAAAAAACATAGAGAACATGAAAAAGGGGCGGACATAAATTCGAAAGAACCTCGGTAAGTGCGGAAATTTGAGCGGAGGTTCTTCCGGAATTTGCTCCAGGAAGCGTCAGGCATACGGAAAAAGAGAACGGAGACAATGTGCACAATACAAGATATTGTGTATTTTTTTGCAATTTTTTTTGCAAAACACCATATATGGCTTGTGGAAGATGCGGGGATCTTTTGCAGGAGGGGAATTTTCTACGCCCGGAGGGCAGACAGGGGCTTGTCCGGAGCAAATCTATATGCTATATAATAAGGAAGAATTACAATTATCGTTTAAAAGGCGTCAGACTGGCGTCATCAGACGATATCGGGATATCATTTCTCTGCGGCAGACAGGGTGCGGATCAGGCTGCATCCGGCCGGACAGAGAGTCTTATCGGCAGATCGCCGGGGAATCCAAAGGAGGAGCGCTTTTGTTCAGTACGATAACGGCAGGGACTGTCTGCGGGATCAACAGTTATCTTGTTCAGGTGGAAGTTGACATTTCGAAGGGACTGCCCTGTTTTCAGATGGTGGGCTTATTAAGTTCGGAGGTCAGGGAAGCGAGGGAGCGGGTGAGGGTAGCCTTGAAAAATGCAGGGATCAGCCTGCCGCCTGTGTGCATCAATGTCAATCTGTCGCCGGCGGATGTGCGCAAAGAGGGGACGATGTTCGACCTGCCGGTGGCGGTGGGGATTCTTATGTCGCTGGGGCATCTTAAGCGGGAGGCGGCAGTGGGAACGGTGCTGCTTGGCGAATTGGGGTTAAACGGTGAGATCAAGCCGGTGCGGGGTGTGCTGCCCATTGTGGCCCGGGCGAAGGAGAGCGGCATCAGACGGTGCATTCTGCCCCGCGATAACGCGCGGGAGGGTGCCGTGGTAGAGGGCGTGGAGATCATCGGGGTGTCGGATATCAAAGAGACGGTGGCTTATCTGCAGGGCGGGGAGGCGGCCGGGATTGAGCCGACGCAGATCGACGTCATGGCCCTGTGGGAGAAGGACGATCCTGCGGGGCAGCCGGACTTTGCGCAGATCAACGGGCAGGAAGCGGTGAAGCGGGCGGCCGAGGTGGCGGCGGCAGGCTTCCACCATCTGTTGATGATCGGGCCGCCCGGATCCGGTAAGACGATGATGGCGAAGCGGATTCCTTCGATCCTGCCGCCTCTGTCCCTGCAGGAGAGTCTGGAGGTATCGACGATCTACAGTGTGTCGGGGCTGCTGCAGAGGACGCAGGAGATTTTGATCACCCGGCGGCCTTTTTTGAACCCCCATCATACGATCACGGGGCAGGCGCTTGCGGGCGGCGGGAGAGTGCCCGTGCCGGGGATGATCAGTCTGGCCCACCGCGGCATTCTGTTTCTGGATGAGCTTCCGGAGTTCAAGCGGGAGACGCTGGATATCCTGCGCCAGCCGCTGGAAGACAAAGTGGTGCAGATCGCCAGAAGCAGCGGCGTCTATACGTTTCCGGCGGACTTTATGCTGGTGGGCGCCATGAATCCCTGCCCCTGCGGTTACTATCCGGATATGGGCAGATGCCGCTGTGCGCCTTATGAGGTCAAACGGTATCTTGGCAGGATATCGGGGCCTGTGCTGGACCGGATCGATATCTGTGTGGAAGCGCCGCCGCTGTCATTTCAGGATATCGCAGGGCGGCCGCAGGGAGAGACGAGTGCACAGATCAGGGAGCGGGTGCTGTTGGCCAGACAGCTGCAGGAGGCGCGTTTCCGGGGAACGGGACTGCGGTTCAATGCGGATATGGGCGCGGCGGAGGTGGAGCGGTACTGCACACTGGGAAGAGACGAGAAGCGCTATATGGAGCAGATGTTCGGTGTCATGCATCTGTCTGCCCGAGGCTATCACAGGATATTGAAAGTGGCGCGGACGGCGGCGGATCTGGAGGGCAGCAGCCGGATCAGAGAAGAGCATCTGGCGGAGGCTATCTGCTACAGGCAGGTGGATACCAAATATGAGTGAAGAGACAGGTGTTTCCGGTACGGCCGGGAGAAGGAAAGAAATGGGCGTCGAACAGGCGGTGAAAGAAGAAGGAAAGGAACAGGCGGGGATATGACAGAAGCAGAGAAAGCGACAGAGACGGAAAAGGCGTATATGCACTGGCTGTACAAAGCGGCCGGAGCGGGCAGCAGGGGCCTGTTAAAGAAGCTGGAGCGGGTCTGGACGGCGCAGGAGATTTACAGGATGGCCAGAGAGGGTGTGCTGGCGGATAAGCTGGATGCCAGACAGCGGAAACAGGCCGAGCGGATCCAGGCAGCGGCAGACGGTTGTGATGTGGCCGGGGAGTATGAGAAGCTGCGGGCCAGAGGCATCTGCTTTGTGACCGCGCAGGAGGATGCCTATCCGCGGCGGCTTAAGGTGGTCCATGACGCGCCCTATGCGCTCTACTATGCGGGCAGACTGCCGGATGCCGGTCAGAAATCCATTGCGCTGATCGGGACAAGAAACTGTTCGGAGTACGGTAAGGGCATGGCGGGGGCGTTCGGTGACGCACTGGCCCGCGCCGGGATCGCGGTGGTCAGCGGTATGGCCAGAGGGATTGACGGGATCGGGCAGTGGGCAGCGCTGCGGGCCGGAGGCTATTCGCTGGGGGTCCTTGGATGCGGCGTCGATGTGTGCTATCCGGCCGAAAACAGGGCGCTTTATGAGAAACTGCTGGCAGAGGGCGGTCTGTGTTCGGAATATCCGCCGGGCACGGTGCCGAAGGCGGTGCTTTTTCCGCCCAGAAACAGGATCATCAGCGGTCTGTGCGACGGGGTGCTGGTGATCGAGGCCAAGGAGCGCAGCGGCACACTGATCACGGTGGATATGGCTTTGGAACAGGGCCGGGAAGTGTATGCGCTTCCCGGACGGGCCACGGATGCGCTCAGTGCGGGCTGCAACAGGCTGATCCGGCAGGGCGCGGCTCTGGTGACGTCGCCGGAAGAACTGCTGGAAGAGTTGCAGGCGGCGCCCGGGCCGGGGCAGGAGAAGACGGTTTACTGTCAACAGTCGCTTTTTGTACCGGAGGGCCTGCCGGGAGAACTGCTGGCGCTGCTTGATTTTACGCCGAAACCGCTGGATCTTCTGCAGGAGGCCTATCACAGGGCTTATCAGACCCGGATTCCCGTGCCCAGATTATGCCATGGCCTGCTGCAGCTGTGCGCGGACGGGTATGCCGGGCAGAACGCCGGCGCCTATTATCGGAAGAGCGGACAGCGGCCGGTTTAACATTTTTTTAATTTTTTTCCTCTTGTCAGCGTAAAGAATATAGTGTATAGTGGTTCACGTTGACGGCTCCTATTTAAGAAATGGTATTATTTATAGAAGATATCAAATTTGTTAAATTAAGGAAGAAACAGGGGAATATTCTATGGCAAAGTATCTGGTAATTGTGGAATCACCGGCCAAGGTGAAGACGATCAAGAAGTTTTTGGGGACTAATTATGAAGTGGCGGCCAGCAACGGCCATGTGCGGGATCTGCCGCGCAGCACGCTCGGAATTGATGTGGAGCATGATTTTGAGCCTAAGTATATTACGATCCGGGGGAAGGGAGATATTCTGGCGAATCTGAGAAAAGAAGTGAAGAAAGCCGAGAAGGTATATCTGGCAACGGACCCGGACCGCGAGGGGGAGGCCATTTCCTGGCACCTGCTCGCGGCATTGAAACTGGAAAACAAGAAAGTTTACCGTATTACTTTTAATGAGATCACGAAGACGGCGGTCAAAGAATCGTTGAAGAACGCCAGAGAGATCAATATGGATCTGGTGGATGCCCAGCAGGCAAGACGGTGCCTGGACAGGATGGTGGGTTATAAGATATCGCCGGTATTGTGGGCGAAGGTCAAGCGGGGACTGAGCGCGGGGCGTGTCCAGTCGGTGGCGCTGCGCATCATCTGCGACAGGGAAGAGGAGATCAACGCCTTTATTCCGGAAGAGTACTGGACGCTGGACGCTTCCTTTGCGGTGGCCGGGGAGAAGAAGCCGCTGCTGGCCAAGTATTACGGCACTACGGAGGCGAAGAAGACGATCGCGTCCAGAGAAGAGCTGGAGAAGATCAAGAAGATACTGGATCAGGCACAGTACGAGGTGTCCTCTGTCAAAAACGGCGAGAGGATCAAGAAGGCGCCGCTGCCTTTTACCACCTCCACGCTGCAGCAGGAGGCCAGCAAGGTGCTGAATTTTTCCACACAGAAGACCATGCGGCTGGCGCAGCAGCTGTATGAGGGCGTAGATATCAAGGGCAACGGCACCGCCGGTATCATCACTTATCTGCGAACGGATTCCACCAGAGTCTCCGATGAGGCGGCGAAGGCGGCCGGTATTTTTATCCGGGAGAAATACGGGGCGGAGTACGCGGCGGAGGCCGGTCAGGAACAGAAGAGCGGTCAGAAGATCCAGGATGCCCACGAGGCGATCCGTCCTACCGATATCGCCAGGATCCCGCTGGAGATCAAGGAATCGCTTTCCAGAGACCAGTTCAGGCTGTATCAGCTGATCTGGAAGCGGTTCGTGGCAAGCCGGATGACGGAGGCTGTCTACGAGACGACTTCCGTGAAAATAGATGCCGCGGGGCAGCGGTTTACCGTGTCGGCCTCCAAGGTGAAGTTTGACGGCTTTATGAGCGTCTACGTGGAGGAGGACGAAAAGGAAGAAAACAATACGCTGATGAAAGGGATCACCAAAGATACGAAGCTGACGCTTAAGGGGCTGGAGGAGAAGCAGCACTTTACCCAGCCGGCGCCCCACTATACGGAGGCTTCTCTGGTGCGCTCCATGGAAGAGCTGGGGATCGGGCGTCCCAGTACCTATGCGCCCACGATCACGACCATTCTGGCCAGAAGATATATCGTCAAGGAGAACCGGAATCTCTATGTAACGGAGCTGGGCGAGGTGGTGAACAATATGATGAAGGAAGCGTTTCCTTCGATCGTGGATGTGAATTTTACGGCCACAATGGAGGCGCTTCTCGACGGCGTGGAGGAAGGCAGCGTGAAGTGGAAGACCGTAGTCTCCAACTTCTATCCGGATCTGTCGGAAGCTGTGGACAAGGCGGAGCGGGAACTGGACGAGGTGGAGATCGCGGATGAGCTTTCGGATGAATTCTGTGATGCCTGCGGCAGACAGATGGTCATCAAGTACGGCCCCCACGGCAGATTCCTGGCCTGCCCGGGATTCCCGGAGTGCCGCAGCACGAAGCCTTACTTCGAGAAGATCGGCGTAGCCTGTCCGAAGTGCGGCAGGGACATCGTCCTCAAGAAGACGAAGAAGGGCCGGAAATATTACGGCTGTATCGACAATCCGGAATGTGACTTCATGGTATGGCAGAAGCCGGTGGAAGACAGATGCGACCGGTGCGGCGCCATCATGCTGCAAAAGGGCAATAAACTTGTGTGCTCGGACGAAGGCTGTGGGTTTGTGAAGGATGCGCAGAAGCAGGAAGCGCAGAGCAGCGTGTGATAAATTGTCGCGGATGTCAGAAAATTCCATGAAACAGTGCAAATTGTGGGAAAAACAATGCAAAATGTGCTCAAAGAACATTGATTACACTCGAATGTTGTGATAAAATCATTTTATAAAGAATTGTGTAACTATTTGGTATACAGATCTTAGGGCGGACAACAAGAGTGATAAGGAGTTGGGTTCATGAGCAGTGTTCAGTTATTGGATAAGACGAGGAAGATCGGGAAACTTCTGCATAACAATAATTCCGGCAAGGTGGTGTTCAACGACATCTGCGACGTGCTGAAGGATATTCTCGGTTCCAATGTACTTGTGATCAGCAGGAAGGGGAAGGTGCTCGGGGTCGGTGATCTGGACATGGTGGAATCCATCATGGAACTGATCGTGGATCACGTGGGCGGCTTTATCGATTCGATGCTGAATGAGAGACTTTTGTCGGTACTGTCCACGAAGGAGAATGTCAATCTGGAGACGCTGGGATTCGAGAATGTCGATACCAGGCGTTACAGAGCCGTGATCACGCCCATAGAGATTTCAGGAGAGCGGCTGGGCACACTTTTCCTCTACAAGTGCGACGCACAGTACGACATAGACGACATCATCCTGTGCGAGTACGGCACCACGGTGGTAGGGCTTGAGATGCTGCGGGCGGTGAGTGAGGAGAACGCGGAGGAGAACCGGAAGCTGGCGGTCGTGAAGTCTGCGATCAGCACCCTGTCCTTCTCCGAGATGGAGGCGATCACGCATATCTTCGACGAGCTGGGCGGCATGGAGGGGATCCTGGTAGCCAGCAAGATCGCGGATAAAGTAGGTATCACCCGTTCTGTTATCGTCAATGCCCTGCGCAAATTTGAGAGTGCGGGCGTTATTGAATCCCGCTCCTCGGGGATGAAAGGCACCTATATCAAGGTGCTGAATGATGTGGTCTTTGAGGAAGTGGAGAAGCTGAAGGAACAGGGAAGGTTCTAAAGCCCACGGCGTCTGCGCGATACTGTCATGCATACACCGCCCACGGACACATATAATATAGAAAAAATACAGGATGTTATGATTGTAAAAGGATTTACAGAGAAGATGAATAAAACTGTGTGAATCCTTTTTTCCATTTATCTTTCCAGATATTACTGCTAATTATTTCTGAAAAATGAATCGAAAAACCTTGTATTTTCTTTTTGATATCTTTATAATGGACTATGGATTCTATTAGACTAGGAGGGTTATGATTATGAGTACCTTATCAAATACCAATGCATTTGATTATATCAACGTGCTGGACAGGGCGGCGGATGCGTCATGGCTGCGCCACGATGTCATTTCGAATAATCTTTCCAACGCCGACACACCGGGATATAAGAGAAGCGATGTGAACTTTGAGACGCAGCTTGCAAAGGCGCTCGGACGGTCCAGATATACTTCCATGGACAGTAAAGTGGCTGGCCTGAATCGGAACCTCGGCCGTCTGAAAGCCGTTTCTTACAGCGATTATTCGGGTTATTCCTACCGCATTGACGGCAATAACGTGGATCCGGATACAGAAGCGGTATATCTGGCGAAGAACCAGGTGGTGTATCAGGGCCTGACCGCGTCGATCAGACAGGAATTCAAGAATCTGCAGATGGTCATGAAATAATACCTGACAGCAGGATACAGAAGTGATCTGCTATGAAAGTCTTCGACTTTCACAGCATGGATAGAGGTTTACTGTGCAGGATGGGCCTGTGCAGCGGTTTGTGTAAGACGGGAATAAGGAGAATGAATTATGGGAATGTTTACAGCTTTTGACATTAATGCCACAGGGATGACTGCGGAGCGCTATCGTATGGATATCATCTCCCAGAACGTAGCCAACGCGAACACGACCCGTACCGAGGACGGCACGCCTTACCGCAGGAAGGTGGTCGTATTTGAAGAGAAGAATTCCGAGGCGCCTTTCCGCCAGGTGTTGAACAAGGCCAAAGGCCGTTACAACGGCACGGGCGTGAAGGTGACAGGCGTTTACGAAGATACATGGACAGAAGGCAATATGGTATACGACCCGTCCCATCCGGATGCGGATGAGAACGGTTACGTGATGTATCCCAATGTCAGCACGATCACGGAGATGACGAATCTGATCGATGCCAGCCGTGCCTACCAGGCGAACGCTACGGCGTTCAATGCCAGCAAGAGCATAGCGACATCGGGACTGAATCTTTTGAACGGCCAGTAGGTGTTTAAACTGTAAGAGCAGTATGCACAGGACAGGACAACGATAATCGGAGGAAGATAAGACATGGCTTTGGATATTACAGCGCTTCATAATGTATCCTCGGAAGCGATTAAGGAGGCGGCGAAGACAGCGGCCACGAACAGACCGGATACATATAAAGAGACAGGCTTTGACAGTTTGCTGCACACGGCAATCGATAATCTGAATACGACCAATAATTATTTATCAGACGCGGAGAATGAGGAGATCAAGTGGATGCTCGGAGAGACCGAGAATACGCATGACCTCAGTATTGCTCTGCAGAAGGCGTCTACTGCCCTGCAGTATACGGTTGCGATCCGCGACAGGCTTCTGGATGCGTACAGAGAACTCATTCAAATGCAGGTTTAGCGTTTGGCTGAGAATAAGGGGAAGGCTGAAGGAGAGAAGTTGCTGTGGATAAATTAGTAGTCAGATTAAGAGAATTGGGAAATCGAATATTAGAGTGGTGGAACCGCTTTACGGCGAAGCAGAAGACGCTGCTGATCGTAGGCATGGCTGTGGTGATCGTGGCTGTTGTTGCCGTGGTGACGACACTGACCAAGCCGAAGTATGTGCTGCTCAGGGAATGCGAGACGGCGGCGGAGGCCTCGGAGGTCAAGGAACTTCTTGAGGGACAAGGGATGAAGTATACAGTTTCGGACGATGCGCTGACATTCCGGATCCTGAGTGACCAGCAGTCTGACGCGCGTATGCTTCTGGCATCGAATAATATACAGGCTGTCGGTTACGGGATTGACCAGGTGACGGACGGCAGCTTCTCCACGACGGAGTCCGATAAGCAGAAGAAGCATGTCGTATATCTGGAGAAGTATCTGCAGAAGGATATGCTGGAGAGCTACAGGGCGATCAAGACGGCGAGAGTGAAGCTGGATATTCCGCAGAATGACGGTACGCTGCTCTCTACGGAAGAGGAGACTTCGGCCTGGGTGCTTCTGGAACTGAAGGATGAGTTTACGACCGAGAATGCGGCGGCGCTGGCCCGTGCAGTGGCTACGGGAATCGGCAACGAGACGACAGAACATATCGTGATCACGGATTTTGACGGCAATATGCTTTTTTCCGGCGATCAGGAATACAGTGTGACCGGCGCGGCCAACGCGCAGCTGACCGTGAAGGCGGAAGCAGAGAAGATGCTCAAGAGCGAGGTGCGCAAGGTGCTGCTCGCGACGAATCAGTTTGACAGTGTGGAAGTGGCGACCAATCTTGTATTGGACTTCTCTACAACAGAATCGACGGTACATAAATATTCGGCGCCGGATGGGCGTACAGAAGGTATGGTGGCCACTGAAGATATCTTCAGCTCCGAGAATGAGAGTACCGTGGCAGGGGTTCCGGGAACGGACTCCAATGATGATGACAGTACGTACGTTCTGCCGGACAATGGCGGCGGTAATTCTTCGACTTCCGAAGAGTCCCGGACTTATCTGCCGGACGAGGAGATTACGAGCAGGACCACGCCGGGCGGCATGATTGATTATACCAGATCTTCCCTGATGGCTTCGATGATCCAGTACAATATCGTGCGGGAAGAAGATGCGAAGACAAGGGGTGAGCTGGAGGGCGTCAGCTGGGAAGAATATAAGCTGGCCAATGAGACGCGCACGCGGCTTGAGGTTGACGAAGATCTGGTGACGGCGGTAGCCAATGCGACAGGTATCTCCGCGGAGAGCATTTCCCTTGTGGCTTACAGCGAGAATGTTTTCTTTGACGCGGAAGGTTCCGCCATCTCTGTGACGGATATCATACAGATCGTGCTGATCATTGTGATTCTGGCGCTGCTTGCCTTCGTTGTACTCAGAAGTATGCGCGGCGAGAAACATGAAGAGGTGGAAGAAGAACTGTCCGTGGAGACTCTGCTGCAGTCCAATCCCGAGATGCAGCTGGAGGATATTACAGTAGAGAGTGAATCGGAAGAGAGAAAACTTATCAATAAATTCGTGGATGAGAACCCGGAGGCGGCGGCGAACCTGCTGCGCAACTGGTTGAACGAAGACTGGGGGTAGAATAAATGGCTAAGGATACCGAAAATGTCAGCGGACTTCAGAAAGCGGCTATCCTGCTGATCGCTTTAGGGCCGGAGAGATCCGCTAATGTCTTCAAGCACCTGAAGGAAGACGAGATCGAGGAACTGACATTAGAGATCGCCAATACCAGGAATATAACGCCGAAGGTAAAGGATGCGGTTATTTCCGAGTTTTATCAGGTGTGTCTGGCACAGCAGTATATCGCGGAAGGCGGTATCAATTATGCCAAGGAAGTGCTGGAGAAGTCTTTCGGTGCAGATCGGGCGATGGACGTGATCGGCAAGCTGACGGCATCGCTGCAGGTAAAGCCGTTCGAGTTTATCAGGAAGACGGATGCATCGCAGCTGCTTAACTTTATTCAGGATGAGCATCCGCAGACGATCGCTCTTATCCTGTCCTATCTGTCGGCAGCACAGTCGGCGCTGATCCTGTCGGCGCTTCCGCCTGACAGACAGGCTGATGTGGCGAAGCGTATTGCGATCATGGACAGAACAAGTCCGGAAGTGATAAAGGAAGTGGAGAAAGTGCTGGAATCCAAGTTGTCTTCTCTGGTCAATCAGGATTACACGATCATCGGCGGTGTGGATGCTGTCGTAGAGATCTTAAATACAGTAGACCGTGGTACAGAGAAGCATATCATGGAGACATTGGAGATCGAAGAGCCGGAACTGGCGGACGAGATCAGAAAGAAGATGTTCGTATTCGAAGATATCCTGCTTCTGGACGACAGAGCGATTCAGCGTGTGCTGCGTGACGTGGATAACGGCGATCTGGCAACTGCGCTGAAAGGCTCCAATGAGGAAGTACAGAATGCGATCTTCAATAACCTGTCCAAGCGTCTGGCAGCCATGATCAAGGAAGACATGGAATTCATGGGCCCTGTACGTATGAAGGATGTGGAGGAAGCACAGCAGAAGATCGTCAACGTGATCAGGAAGCTGGAAGAATCCGCAGAAATTGTTATCTCCAGAGGTGGAGGTGACGAGATCGTTGTCTAAGAATTTATATAAAGCGGCCTGGGTTGTGGTGTCCGGTGACGAGAAGCATGTCATCGACTCGAACAGCCTGATGGAAAAAAGAATAGAAGAACTGGAAGCGCTCAGAAGAGCAGGCGGCCAGCAGCCGGAAGAGGGATATGAAGGCGGGGACGCGGAAGGATTCGTGGGCGGCCTGGGTGCGGAAGCAGTGGATGCACTGCTGAGCGACAGGGACGGCGGCAGCGGCATCATCAAAGCCGCGCCGGCAGAGCCGGTCCCGGATCTGGAAGAGATCAGGGCACAGGCACAGCAGATGATCGACGACGCGCAGGCGCAGATTGACGAGATGCAGCAGGCGGCGGAGGGTGAGATCGAAGCGAAGCGGCGCTGGGCCATGGAAGAAGGTAAGAAGGAAGGCTACGGGGAAGGCTATCGCAAGGGCATTGCCGAGGCGGATGTGATGAAGCAGCAGTTGATGGCCGAGAAACAGCAGCTGGAAGAGGAATATGAACGGTTGATCGAAGAGCTGGAACCGAAGTTCATTGATGCGATCACGGCGGTTTACAGTCATATCTTCGGTGTTGAACTGATGGATAACAGAGATATCCTGGTGCATTTGGTAGACTCCACATTGAGGCAGGTGGAGAGCAGCAGGACTTTTATTGTACATGTTTCCAAGGAAGATTATCCTTTTGTCAATATGCAGAAGCAGAGTCTGGCAGAAGGGGCGGCGGCCGGCAGAGGAACGGTTGAGATCATCGAGGACATTACCCTGGGACAGGGAGAATGCATGATCGAGACAGACGGCGGCATTTTTGACTGCGGTATCGACACGCAGCTTACGGAATTGAATAAGAAATTGCAAGTGTTATCTTATGAGTGACCGCTTCCGGGCGATCCTTTTAGAATGCTTTGAGAAAGCAGAAAAGTGGTTGAAGACAGTTCATGACAATAACGGTTGATTTTGATAAATACAGCAGAATAACAGAGGAAACCTTCTTTAAGAGAAAGGGCCGGGTGGAGAATGTGGTCGGCTTGACGATCGAGTCCGCCGGACCGGAGGCGAAGCTGGGAGATCTGTGCAGGATCTATCCGGCGAAGGAGGAATATAAGCCGATCATGGCGGAGGTCGTCGGCTTTAAAGACCGTAAGACACTGCTGATGCCCTGTGACAAGACAGACGGCATAGGGCTGGGATGTATCGTGGAGAATGTGGGCGAACCGTTGTCCGTACCGGTGAGCGGGGATCTGCTCGGCAGGGTATTGGACGGTCTGGGAAGGATTGACGGTAACTATATGCCGGGTGTTCCCTACAGTGTGGAAGCACAGCCGCCGGATCCCATGGACAGGAAGATTATCGCAGATGTGCTTCCGCTTGGAGTCAAAGCGATCGACGGACTGATGACGGTCGGCAAGGGCCAGCGTATCGGCATCTTCGCCGGTTCCGGTGTGGGAAAGTCCACTTTGATGGGGATGTTTGCCCGTAACACGAAGGCGGATATCAATGTGATCGCACTGATCGGAGAGCGTGGAAGAGAAGTGCGGGAGTTCGTGGAACGTGACCTGGGCGAAGAGGGTATGAAGCGTTCGGTGGTTGTGGTTGCCACATCCGACAAGTCGGCGCTGGAGAGAAACAAGGCGGCCAAGACCGCTACGGCGATCGCGGAATACTTCCGGGATCAGGGCAAGGATGTCCTGTTGATGATGGACTCCCTGACACGTTTTTCCATGGCGCAGAGAGAGATCGGGCTTGCCAGCGGGGAACCGCCGGTGTCCAGAGGGTATCCGCCCAGCGTATATTCGGAGATGCCAAAACTCCTTGAGCGGGCAGGCTGCGCACAGACAGGATCGATCACGGGCCTGTACACGGTGCTGGTGGACGGCGACGATATGAATGAGCCGATCACGGATACGGCGAGAAGTATTCTGGACGGCCATATCATGCTGAACCGTAAGCTGGCGCACCAGAATCACTATCCGGCCATAGATGTGCTGCAGAGTATCTCCAGATGTATGTCACAGATCGTGGACAAAGAACACAAAGTGCTGGCCGGCAAATTAAAGAACGTGCTGGCAACTTACAACGAAGCGGAGGATCTGATCAACATCGGCGCCTATAAGAGCGGAAGCAATCCGAAGATAGACCATGCCATAGAGAAGATCGATGCGGTGAATGAATTCCTGATGCAGGATGTGGATGCCAAATACGATTATGAACAGGCGGTGGATATGCTGCGGGAGCTTTTTGAAGATTAGGGAGTGACCGGCCATGGCGAAATTTGTATACAGGATGCAAAGCCTTCTGAATATCCAGTATCAGCTGGAGACGCAGGCGAAGATGGAGCTTGGCAGGGCACAGATGCGGCTTACGCAGGAGGAAGAGAAGCTGCAGGGCCTGAACGACAGGAAGACGGCTTATCTGGAAGAGGGACGGCAGCTGCGCAGCAGCAGGCTGCATATCATGGATCTGAAAGATAACCGGAACGCCATGCTGATCATGGATGAGAAGATAGAAGACCAGCGTGAGCAGGTAAAATTTGCCGAGAAGCATGTAGAAGAAGCAAGGAACAGGCTGCAGGAAGTCATGAAGGAGCGCAAGATGCACGAGAAGCTGCGGGAGAAGGCTTTCGTGGAGTTCGTGCGGGAGGAGAACGCCGCAGAGCATAAGGCGGTGGACGAACTGACCAGTTACACTTACGGACAGCGCAGTAAAATAAAAGGGGAGCAGTAATGGCAGAGGAAGTTGTAAACTTGAATACCGGGGCGGACGCCGAGGTTGACAGGAAAAAATTAAAAGAAGAACGCAAAAGATTAAAGGAAGAACAAAAGGCGCAGAAGAAGGAAGCGAAGCAGAAGGCCAGAGAACTTTCCGAGCAGATAGCCGGAGACGATGAGCCGGGTGGTATTTCCGTATTTCTGGTAACGGTTGTTATTGTTGTAATCTGGATCGCGATCCTGTGCCTGCTTGTGAAGCTGGACGTGGGCGGATTCGGTTCCGGCGTGCTGGCGCCTGTCTTAAAAGATGTGCCGGTGGTGAATATGATCCTGCCGGAGGAGGCGGTGAATTCCACGGACGAGGAAGAATCCTACGGCGGTTATACGAGCCTGCGGGAGGCGGTTGACTATATTACGGAGCTGGAACTGGAACTGGAGCGGGCGCAGTCGGCAAGCAACAGTGATTCCGAGGAGATGGATCAGCTGCGGGCAGAGATTGAGAGACTGCAGACATTTGAGGATGCGCAGGTTGATTTCGACCGGATCAGGACGGAATTTTATAATGAAGTAGTTTATGCCGAGAACGGGCCGGGAGCGGAGGAGTATCAGAAATACTACGAGACCATGGATCCCACCACGGCGGAGTATTTGTATAAACAGGTCGTACAGCAGCTGGAAGAGGATAAAGAGGCCAAGGAGTATGCGCAGACTTATGTGGATATGAAGCCCAAGCAGGCGGCTGCTATCTTTGAGACGATGACCGAAGACCTGGATCTGGTTGCCAGAATACTGAGCCAGATGAGCACGTCGGACAGAGGGAAGATTCTCGGGGCCATGGATTCCGAGATTGCGGCGAAGATCACGAGAATGATGGATCCGGAGTCGTAAAGGTAAAATATAGTATGGTAAGAGCGCTTGCGGAAGATGCGGGTGCAGCCGATATATAATATATACTGCTGTGGCGGGAGGGGGAACGGATCTTTCGCCGGAGCATTATATATAGATGCCCGGAAGGGCAAAGAACCTTGAAAATAAAAGAAAGGAGGAGAGAAGGAGTATGACGGTGAACAATGTGAACGCACTGCTTGCATATGCGGGCCGGGCGGACGCAGCAGGAAGCGTGGCGGATGAGAGCACCGGCGGGAGTTTCGAACAAGTCATGTCGAAGGTAAACGGTAAGACAGACGTACCGCAGACAGGTATTTCGAACGGCAATTCCCCGGCAAACCAGTCGGTAGTACCACCGGTGAACACGGTGAAGAAGGATCTGGCTGTGGAGCAGAAGCCTGCGCAGAATGCAGACAAAACCGACCAGAAGTCAGATACGGTCCACAGGGATCAGGACGGGAATGTCGCACAGGATACCAGAACGGACGGCAGGACGGATAACGATACCGCTGCGGCGGAGGAAGTGGAGAAGTCCGCAAAAGATCTGGTAGAGGATATCGCTGAGAAGATGGATATGACGCCGGAGGATGTGGAGAAAGCCATGGAGATTCTGGGTCTTACGGCGGTAGAACTGTTTGATACCGACAATCTGAAACAGCTGTTGCTGAGTTTGTCCGGCAATACGGATGAAATGGCGCTTCTGACAGACGAGACGCTTTATGGCAATCTGCAGGATCTGTTGGGGACTGTAGAAGAAAGTCTGGCAACTCTGCAGGAAGAGCTGGGACTGAGCGATGAAGAAATGGAAGCGCTTATGAAGCAGATGCTTGCAGGGCAGGACGGCACAGACGTCACAGGCGCTGTAGAGGAGCCCGAGGTGAATCTGGAAGGGATGAAGGATTATACCGTATCCGTACAAAAAGACGGTGAGACCGTACAGGTGAAAGTGACGGTGGATGACGAGAGCGGCAACAAGAGCGTTCAGGAATCCGTGACGGGCACATCGGCCAAAGAAGTACAGGACAGCCAGAAAATGCAGGAGAGAGATGCTTCGGCAGGGAATGGCAGAGAAGGCAGGGAGGGCCACGCGGCCGGCCAGGCGCTGCTGCAGGCGGAAGCCCCGGCAGAGATACCGGAAGTACCGGCAGAAGCCCCGGCAGAGTACCGGTCCATACAGACACAGGAGATCATGAACCAGATCGTCGAGTACATGAAGATCAATGTCAAGGCCGATACACAGACGATGGAACTGCAGCTGCATCCGGCAAGTCTTGGTACGGTTAACGTACAGATCATGGCGAAGGACGGAGGGCTTACGGCACATTTCACGACACAGAACGAGACGGTCCGTGCGGTGATCGAGACACAGCTGATTCAGTTAAAGCACCAGTTCGAAGAACAGGGAATCAAAGTGGATGCTGTGGAAGTAACGGTTGCCAATCACGCGTATGGAGAGCAGTTCTCACAGGACAGCGGGAATACGGAACAGGATCAGTCGAAGGCATCCAAGGGCAGACGGCGGATCAATCTGGACCAGCTTGACGGTGAAGAAGAACTGGAAGAGATGGAAGATTCCGACCGGATCGCAGTGGAAATGATGCAGGCCAACGGCGGCACAGTAGATTATATGGCATAAGAAAGGAGAGACAGCATGGGAGTAGTACAGGAAGTAAAAGACGGCAAATTTGTGGAGAGCAACTCCGCACAGTCTCTGGCTAAAGATAAGTCGAAGGTAAAGAATGGTTCCAATCTTGATAAGGACGCATTCCTGCAGCTTCTCGTGGCACAGATGAAGTATCAGGATCCGCTGGAGCCGACTTCGAACACGGAATATATCTCGCAGTTTGCGACATTCTCCGAACTGGAGCAGATGCAGAATATGAGCGCGACACTGGAGCTTTCCAGAGCATCTACGCTCGTAGGGCAGACTGTTTTGATGAAAGTTACCGACAGTTCCGGCAGACAGACCACGGTACAGGGTAATGTGGATTACGTGATCTATGAGAACGGCAAGGCATATCTGTCTATCGGCGGGCAGCCTTATTCTTTGGATGATCTGGATACTGTGGCAGACAAGAAGTATCTGGAAGCGTACAGCATGGGAGCCGAGTTTATGACTATCTACAAGAAACTTCCGAAACTGGATGCACTTTCGATAGCAGATCAGGAGAACGTGGAGAAACTTGAGAAGATCCTCAGCGGTATGAATGATTATCAGAAGTCGTTCCTGACAGACGATTATATCGAAGGCGCTGAGAAATATATTAAGAAGATGAAGGATCTTGTTGCGATAGCAGACGCAGACAAGGGAGAAGACGGAGATAAAGACCCAGCCCCGACGGAGCCGGATGGGGATGGCGATGAAGATTCCGGTGAAGAGAGTAAGAAGGTATAAGAGGCAGACGGATCTGCCGATGGATCATAGTCGGAGACGGCTGCGGTCATCTCAGGGAGGAGAGAGAATATGAAGATTCAGGGAAATCAATTCCTTTCCATGGAGCGGCTGCAGGATCAGTATTTAAATCCAGGCAGGCAGCAGACGGAAAATGTAAAACAGAACGGACTGAGCTTTCAGGATATCCTGTCCGGCAAGACAGACGGGATCCGGGGTGAGGGCGAGGTAAAATTTTCCAAACATGCGGCGAACCGGCTGGTTGACAGAAATATCGAGTTGACCAGGGAGCAGATGGAGCGCCTGAACATGGGAGCGGCCAAAGCAGGAGCGAAAGGGATCAATGAGTCGCTGGTCATTGTGGATTCGCTGGCATTTATCGTGAATGTGCCGAATCAGACGGTCATCACGGCGATGGATCAGACAGAGACCAGTGCAAATGTATTTACCAATATTGACGGAGCCGTTATTATGTAACAGCCGGACCTTTACGGGGGCTTGTGCCCATGACTGACAGAATGGGCAGAGAGGATGCTGTTTTACAGACAGCGTCCTCGGACGGTTTCGCTGTATGGATATTTAAGGAGGTCATTTTACTATGATGAGATCATTGTTCTCTGGTGTGGCGGGCCTTACAACACACCAGTCAAGAATGGACGTTATCGGTAATAATATCGCTAACGTTAATACAACGGCATATAAGGCACAGAATATGGTATTCAGCGATCTGCTGTACCAGACAACGCAGGCAGCATCCGGCGCCAACAGCAATACCGGGCGCGGCGGTATCAACCCCAGACAGGTTGGTCTGGGCGCCAAGACAGGTGCGATTTCTACGGCGATCACACGTCAGGGTTCCGCACAGTCAACCAATAACCCGTGGGATATCATGATCGAGGGAGATTCCTTCTTCGTCGTGAGCGACGGTTCCCAGAACTTCTTTACAAGAGACGGTTCCTTCACCGTGGACGGTGCGGGTAATCTGGTTATGGCCAACACCGGTTACACGGTCATGGGCTGGCAGGTAGACCCGAACACGGGAGAGATCAAGCAGGATATCGTATCCGCGCTGCAGGTCATGCATCCGGATAACATGCACTCCGATCCGGAAGCGACGACGAAGGGGTATATTTCCGGTCTTCTGGATAAGAAGGATACCAACTTAAATAGCCCGGACGGTCTGAAACGTACCATGTCCTTCTTCGATTCACAGGGGTATAAATATACGGCAGTATTCTCATTCCACAGTATAGGGGAAGAAGATCGGTTCCGTGTACAGCTGGATGATATACTTGATCAGGACGGCGTTTCTCTGGTCAAGTTATATAATCTGAGTAATATTGAACAGATCGCCACTTTCGGAGAGTCTGGTGTTAAGACTACAACCAGCAAGTATACGATGGATCCGAACGCGAAGTATGATGCGACGAATAATGAATTTACCATCAATCTGGCGATGGAAAAAATACTGGACGGCTACAGCAAAAATGCCATGGTCGTGGCGGCAGGAAAGAATATCCAGATCAAGACGCCGAATGCAGCAGGAGCGGTTGCCGAAGGTGCAGATGTCACCGTGACCGGCACCGTGACTTTGACAAAAGCACAGCTGGAAGCAGAACCCTATAACCTGATCTACAATACGGCGGATTCCTCATATTATAAGAAAAAGGATGATGGAACCTCTGAAAAGGTAACGGACTGGGCAGCAACGCTGAAGGGTATGGATGGACTGGACAGTGTAAGCAATGTGACGGCAGTACCCGGAGATCCGCCGGAAAATATTGAGATAAGTTTTGAGGCAACTTTCAAAACGACAGAGGCATCCAATTATGATGGTAACAATAACTTTGGCGTTACGTTGAAAAATGACGAGGCCAATCAGGCAGCGATCTTAGAGCAGGTATATCATATCAAAGACGGTGATGGTAAGACTTATACGATAGACTATGTTGGCCCGGACGGTTCAGCACAGATCAACATGACAGAGAATTTCAAAGGCAATATGATCGTGTTTGATCATGGTACCGGTAAGTTCTCTTATGTTGGCGGACAGGGCCAGAACGAGGCGACACTTACGTTTAATTCTTCTGCGCCTTCTCTGGATGGTAATAATATTGATCTGACCCAGTTCAGCAATATTGATATCGACTTCTCCTCTATCAGCAACGTCGGTAACGGCGGAAAGTGTACACTGGAGATGACCAACGGTTCCAAGGACGGAAGCACGATCGGCGCTGGCCGTAAGCAGGGTGAGCTGATCGGTATCGAGGTAGGGCAGGACGGTAAGATCACGGCATCCTACGATAACGGTCTGTCGAAGCTGTTAGGCCAGATCGCGGTAGCGGAATTCGCCAACCCGTCCGGTTTGTCCAAGGCCGGTAACAATCTGTATTCCGCGACGCAGAACTCCGGTGAGTTTGACGGTGTCGGCAAGGACATTACGGCCGGCGGCAACGGCAAGATGACTTCCGGTTATCTGGAGATGAGTAACGTGGATCTGTCGAGTGAATTCACGACCATGATCACGACACAGCGTGGTTTCCAGGCGAACAGCCGTATTATTACCGTATCCGACACTTTGTTGGAAGAGCTTGTTAATCTGAAACGATAAACAGACGACAGGATATAATTTCGGAAGGGACTTTCTTCACAGGGAAAGTCCCTTCTGTAAATTTTTCGGTCAAAATCCAATAAATTCCTCTCAAATTCTTTTATTTGCTTTGCAGTTTTCTCTGATATGTGGTAAAATTTAAAAGTTGAATGCAGTCAGCCCGTGAACGGATGTACAACAGGTTGACATAATTAACGACTTGACTACAATATATGGAAGGACGTGAGAACAGGAAGATGATAGAAGTCACAAAGATCAACGGGGTCAAAGTCCTGATCAATCCGGATCTTCTGGAATTGGCGGAGGAGACGCCGGATACGGTTTTGTCCTTTACGACAGGACGGAAATTAATTGTAAAAGAAAGTAGACAAGAGATAAAAAATTTAGTAAAATCGTATAGAAAGGACATTTTTGCAGATTAGTGTAAAGACGGGTGAATACAGATGGATATAGCTTCAGTTATTGGATTAGTTCTATGTTTTGCTTTGATGATTTTCGGTATGCTGGTCGGTCAGGACATTTCCGTTATTATGGGATTCCTGCATGCGCCGTCGGCCCTTATTACATACGGAGGTGCACTGGGGTGTATGATGGCGAGCTGTACCATGCCGGACTTTATCGCGAATTTGAAGAGCATCGGTCTGATTTTCAAGATGTCATCAATGAATGTTCCCGAGATTATTCAGAAGATCATAGATCTCTCCAACGTTGCCCGTAAGGAAGGTCTTCTTTCTCTGGAAGAAGCGGCGGGTGAGATTGAGGATGAGTTTTTGAAGAAGGGTATTATGCTGGTGGTAGACGGCACGGACCCTGAATTAGTGCGTGCAATTATGGAGACAGAGCTCGCAAGCGTGGAAGAGCGTCACAAAGACAAGATCGGTTTCTGGGACGGACTCGGTGCCATGGGTCCTGCCTGGGGTATGATCGGTACCCTGATCGGTCTGATCAACATGCTGCGTGACCTGTCAGATTTTGCGTCTATCGGTCCTAACATGTCAACGGCTTTGATCACCACCTTCTACGGTTCCGTGCTTGCCAACTGGATCTGCGCACCGGTAGCCAGCAAGTTGAAGAGCAAGAACGGTGAGGAGATGATGGTGAAGGAGATAGAGATCGAGGGACTTCTCTCTATTCAGGCAGGCGAGAACCCGCGTGTTATCGAAGAGAAGCTGAAATCCTTCCTGGCGCCTAAGGACAGAAGCGCGCTGGGCGATGACGGAGGTGAGGCGAATGGCTAAGAAGAAGCAGGAAGAAGCACCGAAGGGTTCACCCGCGTGGATGGCCACTTTCTCGGATCTGATGAACCTGTTGCTCTGTTTCTTCGTATTGCTGTTTTCCATGTCTTCGATCGATGCGGCGAAGTTTGAGAAGGTCGTAGAGTCTTTTAACCAGACATTCTCGGTCTTAAACGGCGGCGCCTCGGCGATCGGCGACGGATTATTGATCAGCAACGGCGTCAGCCAGTTAAATGAACTGGATGATTATATTAACAGTACCGGTAAGATGGATGAAGGGCAGATCGTCGATGAGGATGTGGCTGCCGTGCAGGAGAAGCTGGAGGAGGCCAAGATGGAAGAATCCGAGCAGCTGGCGGAACAGATTCAGGAGGCCGTTGACGAGAAGGACATGGGAAGTGAGATCGACATCGAGTTCAACAGCCAGTATGTACTGCTTACCATGAAGGGAGCGCTTCTTTTTGATTCGGGAAGTGTGCTGTTGAAGGAAGAAGCCAAGCCGGTGCTTGACCAGGTGGGACTCATTCTGGAGCGGTATGCGACGGGGCTGATCGAGATAGAAGGACATACGGATAACGTGCCCATGTCCGGCGCGAAATATTCCAACAATAATGAGTTGAGTTCCGGCCGTGCACTTTCGGTATTCGATTACCTGATGTCGATCACGAATCTGGATCCGGCACATGTAAAACATGCAGGCAGAGGGGAATATGTTCCGGTCGCGGATAACTCCACGGCGGAAGGCAGAACAAGAAACAGGCGTGTTGAGATCAAGATATACAATGCGCTCAGTTCGTATGAATGATAAGAGCTTGTTTTAATTAAACTTATAATAAAGGAGAACAATACAGTCATGAAGAAGAATCTGATTTCCATTATCATTTTAGCCTTGCTGATCGTGAATATAGTGTTGACAGCGATCATGATGTTCAGCGTGACGGGTACCGCGACGAAGACTTCGGCGCTGGTGGATAATATCACAAGGGCGCTGAATCTGGAGCTGACGGCCAAAGGGGATGCCGGTGTGAGCGCGGTTCCGATTTCCGATATTGCGACCTATGATATTGCCGAGATGACAATAGAGCTTCAGCAGGATACAGAAGGCGAGCAGCATTTCTTCGTGGGTTCCATTACATTGTCCATGAATACCAAGGACAAAGACTACAAGACCTACGGGGGAGATATGGAATCAAGAGAGAGTCTGATCAAGAGTGAGATAACAGATGTTATTTCTTCCTATACGGTTGAGGATGCAAGAAGCAACCAGGACGCGATCAAGAGTGAGATCCTGGAGAGAATCCAGACATTATTCAATTCAGAGTTTGTCTTTAATGTGGCGTTTAGTGACATTCTGATCCAATAACCTATTAGTCGTGCCACAGGAGGTGAACTTTCGTGGGAGAGGTACTGTCTCAAAATGAGATTGATAGTCTGCTGGCCGCTTTGAGCAGCGGCGAGATCGATGCAGAGGAAATGAACGATGCCAGTGATAAGCAGGTAAAAAACTATGACTTTAAACGTCCGACCAAGTTTTCAAAGGAGCACCTGCGTACACTGGAGATCATATATGAGCATTACGGCCGGTTATTATCTACCAGCCTTCCGGTATATCTCAGAAAGAGTGTACAGGTCTCGGTGATGAGTTCTGAGGCGATCGTTTTTTCGGAGTTTACGAACGCGCTTTTTAATCCGGTCATTCTGGGAGTCGTGAACTTCCAGCCGCTGGGAGGGAATATCATCGTGGAGATGGCGACGCGGCTTGGATATGCGATGATAGACAGGATGCTCGGCGGAGAAGGTGCACCGCTTGAGAAGACGAGAGACTTTACGGAGATAGAGCTGACGATCATCGAGAAGGTGATGGCGATCTGTATGCAGCATATGCGTGAGCCGTGGAAGAATGTGATGGATATCAACCCGGTGCTGGAGAGGATAGAGACCAATTCCCAGTTTGCGCAGATGATATCTCCAAATGATATGATCGCGATCGTCACGCTGAATATGAAGATTGGCGACGTGGAGGGATTTATGAATATCTGCCTGCCGTTCTTTACGCTGGAGAGTGTCATGGACCGGCTGAATACCAAGTACTGGTATGCGAACATGCAGGAGCAGAAGGAAGAAGAACTGGAAGAATATATCGAAGCGCTGATCAAGAGGGTCGATGTTCCTGTCAAGGCAGTACTCGGCAGGACGACAATAGCAGTCAGCGATTTTGTCAATATACAGTTGGGGGATATCATACGGCTGGATACTGATGTGGAACAGGATCTTAAGGTGTATGTCGGCAATATAGAGAAATTTACCGCTTTACCGGGGTCCAGCAAAGATAAATATGCTGTGCGTGTGACGTCGGTAATGAGAGAGGAGGAATAGAGCATGGACGGAATGTTATCACAAGATGAAATAAATGCACTCTTGAGCGGTATGGATGAGCCGGGCGGTGAAAGCGCACCGGAAGATGCGGCTGCTGCACAACCGGATCCCGCATCTGCGGACAGTGATCTGGATGAATCTGTCCTGACGGCGATGGAGAAGGATGCCATAGGAGAAGTTGCCAATATCAGCATGGGCTCCTCGGCGACGACGCTTTCATCACTGGTCAACCGCAGAGTCAATATCACGACGCCGGTGGTGACGCTGGCCAGGTGGGAGAATGTCCTGCGGGATTATGAGAAACCCTGCGTATTTATTCAGATCAAATATACGGTGGGACTGGATGGATCCAATATCCTTGTTCTGAAAGAACATGATGTGAAAGTCATCACGGACCTGATGATGGGCGGCGATGGCAGCAACACAGACGGAGAACTCGGGGAACTGCATCTGAGTGCGATTTCGGAAGCCATGAACCAGATGATGGGATCCTCGGCCACCTCGCTGTCTACGATGCTTGACAAGATGATCGATATCAGCCCGCCGGAGGCAAGTTTCGTCGATCTGTCCACTTTCAAATCAGGGGGAGATATAGCGCCGTTTCTGGCCGATATTTTTGTCAAGATCGCGTTTCGAATGCAGATTGATGATCTGGTCGATTCCACGATCATGCAGTTGTATCCGATAGATTTTGCGAAGGAATTATGTGATACTTTCTTAAAGAATCAGTTAGGTGATACAGCATCTGAGCCTGCACCGCAGGCGGCGGCTCCACAGGGAGGCATGGCACCACAGATGGATATGAACAACCAGATGGGAATGGGAATGCCGCAGATGGGAATGCCACAGATGCAGATGGGAATGGGAATGCCGCAGATGGGAATGGATATGAATCAGATGGGAATGCCACAGATGCAGATGGGAATGGGAATGCCGCAGATGCAAATGCAGATGGGGATGCCGCAGATGCAGCCTGGAATGGGAATGCCGCAGATGCAGATGATGCCGAATATGAATATTCAGCCGGCGCAGTTCCAGAGCTTTTCCAAGGATACGGGTGCGATGCCGGGTCAGGAGACCATAGGGCTGATCAAGGATGTGCCGCTTGAAGTTACGGTTGAGCTGGGCAGGACATCCAAGTCGATCGCGGAGATTCTGGACTTCACGCCGGGAACTATCATAGAACTGGATAAGATCGCCGGTGAGCCGATAGATATACTGGTGAACGGCAGACTTGTCGCCAGAGGTGAAGTTGTTGTGATTGAGGAGAGTTTCGGAGTTCGTGTAACTGAGATTATCAAATAATATATGATAGGAGAAAAGAGATGGCAAAGAATATTTTAATATGTGATGATGCAGCATTCATGCGTATGATGATCAAGGATATCCTGACAAAGAACGGATATAATGTAGCCGGTGAAGCCGAGAACGGAGCACGTGCCGTGGAACAGTACAGTGCATTGAAGCCGGATCTTGTGCTGATGGATATCACGATGCCTGAGATGGACGGTATTCAGGCGCTGAAGAAGATCAAGGAGAGTGATCCGGGCGCCATGGTCATTATGTGTTCGGCTATGGGACAGCAGGCGATGGTTATCGAGTCCATCCAGTCCGGCGCCAAGGACTTTATCGTTAAGCCTTTCCAGGCTGACCGTGTTATAGAGGCTGTCAAGAAGGTAGTAGGTTAATGGCACTGCTCACGATATCCGAAAGTGCGGATTCTTATATACAGTTTATGACTGTTCTGATCCTGTTCGTTCTGGTGCTGGCGATCACGTATTTTGCTACCAGATGGATGGCCGGATATCAGAAGAGCAGAGTCTCCGGCTCCAATATAGAAGTGGTGGAGACTATGAGCCTCGCGGGTAATAAGTATCTGCAGATCATACGTGTCGGACAGAAATATTTGGCAGTGGCAATCTGTAAGGATACTGTTACAATGTTAACAGAGATCCCGGAACAGGATCTGGTCTTCTCTGATGGGAGCGTGTCTAAAGCGATGAGTTTTAAAGATATTCTGGATAAAGTACAAAAAAGAAATATTCTGGAAAAAGAAGATGGGCGAGACGAATGAAGAGACATTTTTCCGGAAATCATTTGGCAAAATTAGTATGCCTGCTGTTTCTGGCAGGCATATTGTGTCTGGGATTCGGGAGCAGGGCGTATGCGGTGTCGGATACGCCTTACCGGGATTCTAATCTTACGGGAACAGAGCAGGAGAGGACGAACGAACGTGACCCGGGCACTTCACAGAATGCCGATGAATTAAAAGAACTGAATATAGCCAATACGGTGACGGTTACGGTCGGCAACGGGAACGGCAGTGTGAATGGCGCTCTGCGCATTCTGGTCATTCTGACTTTGATTGCCGTAGCGCCGTCATTGATTATAATGCTGACCTCGTTTACCAGAATCATAATCGTTCTGCACTTTACGAGGCAGGCACTCAACACACAGACGGCGCCGCCTAATACAGTTCTGATAGGTATTGCGCTCTTTTTGACGTTCTTTATCATGCAGCCGACGCTGACAAGTGTATATAATGAAGCGGTGATCCCTTATGAAGCGGGGGAACTGACGAACGAAGAGGCGCTCACGAAGGCGGCAGAGCCGTTGCGGACGTTTATGTACAAGCAGACGCAGAAGAAGGACGTGAGCCTTTTTATGAGCATCAGCCGGCTGGAATGGAGCGGAGAGCTGGATGATATCCCGATGAGCGTACTGGTGCCGAGTTTTATCATCAGTGAGCTGCGGACTGCCTTTATCATCGGTTTTCTGATCTACATTCCTTTTATTGTGATCGATATGGTCGTGGCGTCTACGCTTATGAGTATGGGTATGATGATGCTGCCGCCAACGACGATCTCCATGCCGTTCAAGATCCTGCTGTTTGTGCTGGCAGACGGATGGTATCTGATCATCAAGAATCTGGTGGAGAGCTTCTAGCAGACGCATTTTGGGAAAGGAAGGGCAGCTATGGTTATAGATGATGTCACCGCGATCGCCTCGACTGCGATCTATACGATCATTAAGTGCGCGGCGCCGCTTTTGCTGGTGTCTTTGTGCGTGGGTCTGATCATCAGTATCTTCCAGACGGTTACGTCCATTCAGGAACAGACGCTGACCTTCGTTCCGAAGATCCTCGCAATTTTTCTGGCGCTTATCCTTATGGGACACTGGATCATGAATAATATGGTAGAGTATATGACCAATCTGTGGTCTGACTTCAATGTTTATATCCGATGAACCGGGTGCAGGCGCCCCGATCTGCGCAGGTATCTGCGTTAAGGCTGGCATGGGGGTGCAAGTATGATAGATATTACATTTACTTATGCGGATCTGGAATATTTCCTGCTGGTTCTTGTGCGGATTACCTGTTTTGTTTATGTGGCTCCGTTTTTTTCGATGAGCAATACACCCAGGATGATCAGGGTCGGATTCAGTATTTTCCTGTCATATCTGGTCTATATGGGAATAGACCGCAATGAAGTGGTATACAATACGCTGTTAGGATATGCAGTGATCGTCATGAAGGAGGCGCTGACCGGGTTTCTGATCGGGTGGGGCGCGCAGATCTGTACGACGGTCACTTCCCTGGCCGGCAGTATCGCCGATATGGAGATCGGTATTTCCATGGTCTCCCTGATGGATCCTACGACCAGACAGCAGGCGACCTTTACCGGCGTATTTTATCAATATATATTTACTTTGTTTCTGATGATAACCGGCATGTATCAGTATCTGCTGCGTGCCCTGACTGACAGTTTCACGCTGATACCGGTTAACGGTGCGGTGTTTAAGTCGGAATCCCTGGTAGTATCTGTGATCACATTTATGGGGGACTATCTGGCGATGGGCTTTCGGATCATTCTTCCGATCTTCTGTACCATGATACTTTTGAACAGCATCCTCGGCGTTCTTGCCAAGGTGTCTCCGCAGCTCAATATGTTCGCTGTCGGTATGCAGCTGAAAGTACTGGTGGGAATTATCATTCTGTTTCTGACTGTCAGGATGCTGCCGAGTGCGGCCGATTACATCTTTGACGGGATGAAAAGGATGATCGTATCTTTTATGGAGGGAATGATGTGACACTAAAGTATGATCTCCAGTTTTTCGCCAAGGACGGTCCGGGCGGAGAGAAAACAGAAGAGCCTACCTCCAAGAAACTGCAGGATGCCCGGAAGGAAGGGCAGGTTGCCAAGAGCAAGGAGGTGACCAGCGCTTTTGAACTGCTGGCGTTCTTCCTCGTGCTTTACGGCTGGGTCGAGTATATGGGACGCTTTTTTACAGGCGACATGTATGATGTGTACTCCCAGATACCGGAATATATCAAGCTCTATGACGGTTATATCCAGACGAAGACGTTCAGGACGCTCTTTGTACAGTCGATGCTGAGGATCCTGCTGGCGATGGCGCCGTTTCTTCTGGTTGGATTTCTGGTGGCATTTGTGACGAACGTGGTGCAGGTGAAATGGCAGGTAACCACCAAGCCGCTGCAGCCGAAGTTTAATAAACTGAATCCTGTCAGCGGACTCAAGCGTGTTTTCTCTGCCAATTCGCTGGTGGAGCTTGTGAAGTCTCTCTTGAAGCTGGGGCTGATCGGCTATGTGGTGTATTCTTATCTGAAGAAAAATATGCCGCCGCTTTATCTGTTCTACGATATGCCGTTGAACCAGGGGATTTTGTTTGTGGGTACGCTGGTGGTGAATCTGGGTATCCGGATATCGCTTTTTTATATGATCATTGCCCTGCTTGACTATATCTATCAGAGGGTCAAATTCAAGAAAGACATGAAGATGACGAAGCAGGAAGTCAAGGATGAATACAAGAATCAGGAAGGTGATCCGCAGATTAAGGGCAAGCAGCGGCAGAGAATGCAGGAGGCATCCAGACGCCGTATGATGCAGCAGCTGCCGCAGGCGGACGTGGTCATCACGAACCCGACGCATTATGCGGTGGCGATCAAGTATGATCCGCAGGTCTATGATGCGCCTTATGTGATCGCCAAGGGCGCCGATTATCTGGCGCAGAAGATCAGGGAGACGGCGAAGGAGCATCATATAGAGATTGTTGAGAATAAACCGCTGGCCCGTATGCTCTATGCCAATGTGGATGTGGGCAGCGTGGTGCCGCCGGAGCTTTATCAGGCGGTGGCAGAGGTTCTCGCCTTTGTATATCACCTGCAGGGGCGTGTGTGATAATTTTTTTCAGGAAAGGAGAAAAGAGCAGTCATGGGAAAGTTGAAAACGGCCGATCTGGGCGTAGCCATTTATGTGCTTACTGCGTTTATCATGTTGATCGTGTCTGTTCCTGCGGGACTTCTGGATGTTCTGCTGGCATGCAATATCGCGGTGGCATTTACGGTTTTGTTTGGCTGTATGTTTGCGAACGAAGTGCTGAACATGTCGTACTTCCCGACGATTCTGCTTTTTACTACGTTATTCAGGATCGCCCTGAACGTTTCTTCCACCAAGCTGATCCTCACAACCGGTGATCCCGGTAATGTGGTGCGCACTTTCGGACAGTATGTGGGCGGCAATGATATTGTGGTCGGCTGTATCGTGTTTATCATTCTGATCATCGTGCAGTTTATGATCATCAACAAAGGTTCCGAGCGTGTGGCTGAGGTTACGGCCAGATTTACACTGGACGCCATGCCCGGTAAGCAGATGGCGATCGACGCCGACCTGAATACGGGCGCGATCACGGACGCGGAGGCCAAGAGGCGCCGTGAGAAGATTCAGGAGGAATCGAGTTTCTTCGGTTCCATGGACGGTGCCGTGAAGTATGTTAAGGGAGATGCCACTGCGGGACTGCTCATCACCATGATCAATATCGTGGGCGGTATCGCCATGGGCGTGCTGCGTCAGGGTATGGAGCTGAATGATGCGCTGTCGACGTTTACGATTCTGACGATCGGTGACGGTCTGGTGAGCCAGATCCCGTCGCTGCTTATTTCGCTGTCCACCGGTATTCTGGTCACGAAGGGCTCCAAGGATGCCGACTTCGGCACCGTACTGATCGGACAGCTGTTCGGTGTGCCGAAGGTGCTGTATCTGGTAGGAGCGGTGATGGCTTTTCTGGGTATCATCACACCGCTTAATTCCGTTGTCTTCGTGGGACTGGGTATGGTATTCATCGTGGCCGGCAGAGTGATAGCGGGTACGATCGAGACTGCGGAGATCGAGCACGAGGCGGACGAGGAGGAAGCGGCAGCCGAGGAGATACGGCAGCCGGAGAATGTCACATCGCTGCTGCAGGTTGACCCGATCGAGCTGGAGTTCGGTTACGGTATCATCCCTCTTGCGGATGTCAATCAGGGCGGTGACCTGTTAGACCGCGTTGTCATGATCAGGCGTCAGATCGCGCTGGAGCTTGGTACGGTAGTGCCGATCATTCGTCTGCGTGATAACATACAGCTCAACCCCAACCAGTATATCATCAAGATCAAGGGTGTGCAGGTCAGTGAGGGTGAGATCCTGTTTGACCATTACATGGCCATGAACCCCGGATATGTGGAAGAGGAGATCACGGGTATTCCGACCTTTGAGCCGTCCTTCCATCTGCCGGCAATCTGGATCACGGAAGGACAGAGGGAGCGTGCGGAGAGCATGGGCTATACCGTGGTAGATCCGCCGTCCATCATAGCGACGCATCTGACTGAGATCATCAGGCAGTACATAGCAGAGCTTCTTACCAGACAGGATGTGCAGAATCTGGTCAACAATCTGCGGGAGACCAATCCTTCTCTTGTGGATGAGCTGGTGCCGAAGCTGCTTGGGCTTGGTGAGATACAGAAGGTACTGCAGAATCTTCTGCGGGAAGGCATTTCCATCAGAGATCTGCTTACCATATTCGAGACGCTTGCCGATTATGCGGCGACGTCGAGAGATACGGATATCCTGACGGAGTATGTGAGGCAGAGCCTCAAGCGGGCGATATCCAACAAGTTCTTCCCGGCTAACGAGACGACCAGCGTGGTGACGCTGGATCCGAAGCTGGAGCAGGAGATCATGGGCAGCGTGAAGCAGACCGAACAGGGCGCTTATCTGACACTGGATCCGGCCAAGACGAGAGCGATCATGGATTCCGTGGGTGTGGAGACCAGGAAACTGGAAGATCTGGGTAAGATGCCTGTCGTCATAACTTCTCCGATCGTGAGGGTATACTTTAAGAAACTTACGGAAGATTATTATAAGGATCTGGTTGTTGTATCGTACAATGAAGTGGAATCCAATATTGAATTACAGTCTGTTGGGATGGTGACAGCATAATGATAATCAAGAAATTTACAGCAAAAACAGAGAATGAGGCGATCGCCAACGCGAAAAAGGAACTGGGAGAAGGCGTGGTCGTGATGAATGTCAAGGAAGTCAAGGCCAAGGGCTTCTTTGCGTTCCTGAAACCGTCAACGGTGGAGGTAACTGTTGCACTGGAAGAGGAAAGCGAGAAATATACGGCGGCCGTGTCGGCCATCAATAACGTGATCACTTCCAACCAGCAGAAGGAACCGGCGCCCGCGCCTGTTCCCGCGCCGGTCGAGACTCAGGAGCCCGAGGAGAAGATCAAGAAGGACAGCAGCGCCATCGAGGAGAAACTTGACAGCCTGCAGTCTCTCTTGGAGCAGCAGCTCCAGAAGCCCGAGGAGGAGAAGGACAAAGAGAAAGAGGACCGGGAAGACAAGGACGATAAGAAAAAGGAAGAGACGGAAATCGACAAGTTCATGACGCTGCTCCATGATACCATGCTGGACAACGAAGTGGACGGGAAGTATGCCGCAGAGATCCTCGAGGAGATCGGGCAGGTCAATAAGCCGAATATGCCTTTTGACTATGCGCTTGCCAATATCTATCAGAAGATGATCCTCAAATTCGGCAAGCCCGAATGCATCAAACCGGCTACGGACGGCATAAAGATGGTATTTTTCATCGGCCCTACGGGGGTCGGTAAGACGACGACCATCGCCAAGCTGGCTTCCATATTCCGGGTGGACCAGAAGAAGAAGGTGGCGCTTTTGACGGCGGACACCTATCGTATCGCTGCCGCCGAGCAGCTGCGCATCTATGCGAATATTCTGGAAGTGCCCTTCCGTATCATCTATACGGTGGAGGAGATCGGGAAGGCGATGGAAGACTTTAAGGATTACGATTATATTCTCGTGGATACGGCCGGCCATTCTCATCAGAATACGACCCAGAAAGAGAGCATGGGGAATTTCATTCATTCGGTAGACGGCAAGGTGGACAGAGAAGTCTATCTGGTATTGAGCGCCACGACGAAATACAGAGACCTGATCAGCATAGCGGATTCCTACAAAGAGATAGCAGATTTCAAACTGATCTTTACGAAACTGGATGAGACGACCACTCTTGGCAATCTACTGAATCTGAAGCTGTATACAGGGGCATCGCTCTCCTACGTGACATACGGGCAGAATGTTCCGGATGACATCGAAGAGTTTAATCCGCAGGGTACGGTCAAGAAACTGCTGGGAGGGAAAAACTAAGGAGGAAGGCCGATGGATCAGGCGGAACAGTTAAGAAATATAATCAAAGCGAGCAACCAGCCTCAGCGGCCTCTGGCGAGAGTGATCACTGTTACAAGCGGCAAGGGCGGCGTGGGGAAATCCAACACGGCGATCAATCTGGCGATACAGTTCAGGAAGATGGGGCAGCGGGTTATTATACTGGATGCGGATTTCGGGCTGGCGAATATAGAGATCATGTTCGGGGCCGTGCCGAAACATAACTTGTGTGATTTAATTTATCAGGGTAAGAATATCAAAGAGATCATCACGTGGGGGCCGATGGAGGTCGGTTTCATCTCCGGAGGGTCCGGTATCGCGGGTATGTCAAACCTGAGCAGGGATTATCTCAATTATATCGTGCAGAATCTTGTACAGCTGGATGAGATGGCGGATACGATCATCATAGATACCGGGGCGGGGATATCCGATGCGGTACTGGAATTTCTGGTGGCAAGCGGGGAGATCCTGCTGGTGACGACACCGGAGCCTACATCCATTACGGATTCCTACTCGTTACTGAAAGCATTGAACAGGCATCCGCGCTATTCCGGTGAGACCACTTCGGTCAAGGTGATCGCCAACAAGGTGGCGGACGAGGAAGAGGCGAAGGCGCTGTTCGCCAAGCTGGAAGCGGTGGTAGTGCGGTATCTGAGAGTGCCGGTCACGTATCTGGGCATGATTCCCCAGGATCAGCTGCTGGCGCGGGCAGTGATGCAGCAGATGCCGGTATCTTTGGAGAATCCGCGCGCCAGATCGACGCTTGCCTATGAGGAGCTGGCGGCGAAGCTGATGAACAAGGAACTGAACAGAAATTTGACGAAGCGTGGTATGGCTGCATTTTTCTCTCATATCATAGGTAAGAGATAGGGAGAATATGAAACATAGAAACAATCTGAGGCAGATGAGAGTGCCCGGAGAAGGAGGAGAATATGGCAAATCTTTTGTCTAAATATGTGGTTCCCGGCTGTCGTGTGGACTTACAGGAGATCGAGCATACCGAGCTGGACGATGAAATGGATGAGGGTTATACACTCAGAACGGCGGGCAGAGGATACCAGAGCAAGGTACTGGACATTCTGTCGGAAGACAAGATAGAGGTGCTTATGCCGATGGAGAAGTCCAGAGTGGTCACCCTGCCGGTCGACGGTGAATATGACCTGTACTTTTTTACCGAGATGGGGCTGTACCAGTGTTATGCAAGGATCTCGGACCGTTATAAGGACAGCAACGTATTCGTTCTGGTAATGGATCTGACCAGCAACCTGCGCAAGTATCAGCGGAGGGAGTACTATCGTCTAAGCTGTGCGCTGGAGATGGATTCCAGACCGCTGCAGGCGGACGAGGTAAGGCTTGCGGAGGCAGGCAGAAGAGATAAGAGGATGCCGGAGCTGCCGCTCAAGAACAGTATCATTGCGGATATCAGCGGCGGCGGTCTGCGGTTTGTGGCAGATTACGCATATGACAAGGAGAGCCTGATCATGTGCAGATACCGTCTGCAGGTAGACAAGGAAGAGAAAGAGTACAATCTGGTGGGCAAGGTGCTGGACGTGAAGGAAGTGGAGAACCGTCCCGGTACGTTTGAACACAGAGTGCAGTATATTAATATGGATACAGAAGAAAGAGAAGAGATCATCAAGTATATTTTCGACGAAGAGCGCAGAACACTCAGAAATCAGAAAAGATATCAGTAAACAAACGGGAGGTGTGTTGCGATGAAAAAAATATTGGTCGTTGACGACTCTGCACTTATGAGAAGGGTCCTTTGTGATATAATCAACAGCGACAGCAGATTTCATGTGGAAGACCGGGCGAATAACGGTGTGGAAGCACTGGAGCTGTTAGGCAGGAAGTCATATGACGCCGTAGTGCTGGATGTCAACATGCCGCAGATGAATGGCCTGGAACTGTTGAAAGAGCTGCAGGACCGCAGGATCGCGGTAAGAGTCATGATGGCCAGTACCGATACCAGGGAAGGCGCGAAGACGACGTTGGATGCACTGGATCTGGGGGCGCTGGATTTTATCCACAAACCCAACAATGCCATGGACTGCAGAGGGGATTCCTTTAAGAACCGGATGCTGAGCATTCTGGCTGTGGTGGCGGATTCCAGACTGCCCGTCTTTAAGAGCAGGCCCAAAGCCGTGGAGTCGGAGAAGACATCCAGGAAAGTACTGGAACTGGTCGGCAGGCACACATCTTCCGTGATGGGCAATAAGGTCATAGCGCTCGCAAGTTCTACGGGCGGTCCCAAGGCACTGCATTCGGTGATCCCGAAGCTGCCCAGAAACCTGAATGCGCCGCTGGTCATCGTACAGCATATGCCGGCAGGCTTCACGGCCTCTCTCGCAGAACGGCTCAATTCCTTAAGCCAGATCAGTGTCAAGGAAGCGGCCGAGGGGGATGCGTTGGAAGCGGGCAAGGTGTACATAGCCAAAGGCGGCAAGCATTTGAACATCGCGTACTCCGGCGGCAGGCACATCATCCATTATTCGGATGAGCCTACCAGAGAAGGCGTGAAGCCCTGTGCCAACTATATGTATGAATCTCTGCGGGACAGCCGTTATGATCAGGTTGTCTGTGTAGTACTGACCGGCATGGGCGCCGATGGAACACAGGGGATCAGGAATCTGAAGGCAGCCAAGAAGGTTCAGGTGATCGCACAGGAAGAAAGTACCTGCGCGGTGTATGGAATGCCGAAGAGTGTGGTAAAGGCAGGCGTGACGGATCAGATCGTGCCGCTCGAACAGATCGCACAGGAAATTATAATGAACGTGGGGGTAAAATAATATGGACGTAAGTCAATATCTCGAAATTTTTCTCGATGAAACAAGTGAACACCTGCAGAATCTGAATACACAGATTCTTTTACTGGAGCAGGAACCGGATAACATGGATACGATCAACGAAATCTTCCGTGCCGCTCATTCCCTGAAGGGCATGGCGGGAACCATGGGTTATAAGAGAATGCAGACACTGACCCATGACATGGAGAATGTCTTCTCGGAGGTCCGCAACGGCAATATCCATGTGAAAGCGGAGATGATCGACGTACTTTTCCAGTGTCTGGATGCCCTGGACGAATATAATGCAAATATCCGTGAGAGCGCTGACGAGGGCACGAATGACAATGAGCCTTTGATCAAGCAGTTGAATGATATCATGAATGAGGGTAAGGAAGGGGCCGAGAGCTCTTCCGAGGAAGCGGCAGCCGCGCAGCCTGCAGGTGAAGCCGGCGGCAGCAGATGGCTCGACATCAAGCTGGGGGACAGCGAGCGTGCCGTTATGAAAGAAGCCGTGAAACAGGGCAAGGGTGTATACGGTATCACGGTTACCATTCAGGAGAGTTGTATCCTGAAGGCGGCCAGAGCATTTCTGGTATTCAAGGCGATTGAGGAAGACGGGGAGATCATCGTCTCCGATCCGCCGGCACAGGAGATCGAGGATGAGAAGTTCGGATGGGATTTCAGCCTGATCGTGGTGTCCGACAGCCCGTTGGAGAAAGTGCTGGAGGCAGCGAAGAATGTGTCTGAGATCAAGGAAGCCACAGGCGATGTGGTAGATCCGGATCAGGAGGCACCGGCGGCAGAGCAGAAGGAAGAAGCGGCGCAGAAGCCTGAGGAAGAGCATGCGGCAGCACCGGCGGCGCCTGTTGCAGCACCGGCGGCACCGGTTAAGAGCGCCAAGAAGGTCGAGGAGAAGAAGCCTGCGGCGAACAAGCCGGTAGTAAACAGGACTGTCAGGGTTGATATAGAGAAGCTGGATACATTGATGAATCTGGTCAGTGAGTTGATCATTGCCAAGAACTCTCTCGTATCCGCGGCCACGGTATCCGGCACGTCCAGTACGGCGGTGAATGAGCAGATCGAATATCTGGAGAGCGTGACCACCTCCCTGCACGAATCCGTGATGAAGGTACGAATGGTGCCGATCGAGAGTACGGTGAGCAAATTCCCGCGTATGGTACGTGACCTGCAGAAGAAGCTGGGCAAGAAGATGGAACTGTATATGTCAGGTGAAGAGACAGAGCTTGACCGTACCGTGGTGGATGAGATCGGCGACCCGCTGATGCACCTTTTGCGTAATTCCGCAGACCATGGTCTGGAATCCGCGGAAGTCCGCAGGGAGAGAGGCAAGCCGGAAGTAGGATCTATTTTCCTGGATGCTTATCAGGATGGTAATAATGTTGTGATCGAGGTGCGTGACGACGGTAACGGTATCGACACGCAGGCAGTCAGGAACAAAGCGATCGAGCGCGGTGTCATCACGCCGGAGCAGGCTGAGAATATGAGCGAGAAGGAGAGTATCGGCCTTCTGTTCAGCGCCGGCTTCTCCACAGCCAAGGTGGTGTCCGACGTATCCGGCAGAGGCGTAGGCCTTGACGTGGTGAAGTCCAAGATCGAAGCCCTGAGCGGTGAAGTGGAAGTCAAATCCAAGCTGGGAGAAGGCAGTTCCTGGATCATCAGGCTTCCGCTTACGCTGGCGATCATTCAGGCGCTGATGGTTGATATCGGCAATGAGAAATACGCGATCTCTCTCGGCGCGATTCAGACGATCGAGGATATTCCGCCCCGGGATGTGAAGCTGGTACAGGCGAAGGAAGTGATCCAGCTGCGTGACCTCGTTATTCCGCTGATCCGTCTCAATGAGATTCTGGACATCGAGAGCAAGAGGGAGCCGGATGAGAATATGGTCGTAGTCATCGTCAAGAAGGGTGATAAGCTGGCCGGCCTGGTGGTAGACGAACTGATCGGACAGCAGGAGATCGTAATCAAACCGCTGGGCAAGTATGTGAGCAAATGTAAGGTTATCAGCGGCGCAACCGTATTGGGCGACGGCGAAGTAGCTCTGATCCTGGATGCCAATACACTGATTTAAGCTAAGGGAGGAACGATGACATGGAAGAATTAAAAGTATCCGGCGGCTCCACACAGTTTATCGTGATCAAGCTGGGAGATGAGCAGTACGGAATTGATATCAAATATATTGAGAATATAGTCAGGATGCAGCACATTACGAGGGTGCCGAAGGTTGACTCCTATTTAAAGGGTGTGATCAATCTGCGCGGCGAGGTTATTCCGGTAATGAGTATCCGCATCAAGATGGGACTGGAGCCGGACGAGGAGACGAAGTCCAGCCGTATCATCATCCTGAAGCTGGATATGAATGGCCAGATCGGTATCATTGTGGATGAAGTGAAAGAAGTCGTTACGCTGGAAAGCGACCAGATCGAGAAGATAGCGTATGATTCCAAGGAGGAGAAGGACGGATTCCTGTGTGGAGTCGGCAAGTGTGCAGGCGGGCTGATTTCTCTGCTGGATCTGAATTCGGTCGTGCTTGAGAATATTTAGGAGGATATAGCATGGGCGGGATTACATTAGAAGAAATGTCTGATGAATATTTTGACGTTCTTAAAGAACTGGGGAATATCGGGGCCGGCAATGCAACTACGGCATTGTCGCAGATGATGCAGTGCAAGGTGGATATGTCGGTTCCGCAGGTCAGACTGATGGAGTTTAAAGAGCTGGGTAAGATCATGGGCGGTGAGGAGATCATCATGGCCGGGATCTATCTGGGCATTGAAGGCGACATCGCCGGCAGCATCATGTTTCTTCTGGAGAAACAGGCGGCCAGGCATCTTGTGGATAAATTGATGGGAATGTCAATGGAAGGGGAAGAGTTTTCCGAAATGGAATTTTCGGCGCTTAAGGAGGTCGGCAATATCATCACGGCCGCATACCTGAATTCGCTTTCCAGTCTGACAGGACTGCGGATACAGCCGTCGGTTCCTGATCTGACAGTGGATATGGCAGGGGCTATTTTAAGTGTGCCTGCGATCGAGTTTGGTACTCTGGGCGATAAGATGCTGCTGATACAGACACAGTTTTTTGATGAGATGGTTCTGGACGGATATTTTATCCTTGTCCCGAATCTGGACTCCTATGGTAAGATTTTATCGGCGTTAGGGCTAGTGCATTAGGCATCTGAGGCATGATAATGAAATATGTAAACTGGCAAATGGAAACAGGAGATGTCATATTATGGGCAATGTGATAAAAGTCGGTATGGCTGATTTGAATGTATGTGTCAGTCCTGACAGCATTACCACGTTAGGACTGGGATCCTGTGTCGGAATCGCACTCCGTGATCCGGTTACAAAGATCGGCGGGTTGGCGCATGTCATGCTCCCGGACAGCACTATTATTCGCAATAATACGAATATTCCCAAATTTGCGGATACCGGAATTGAAGAATTGGTAAAGCAGGTAGTGGCAAGGGGCGCCAACAGATCGCGGCTGGTAGCCAAGATCGCGGGTGGTGCGCAGATGTTTGCTTTTCAGAGCAAGAACGATATGGTTCGCGTGGGAGAGCGGAATGTGGAGGCGACCAAAAGGAAGCTGGCGCAGCTTCGGATTCCCGTGATCGCACAGGACACAGGAAAGAACTATGGTAGAACCGTTATTTTTTATCCGGAGACCGGGGATTTTGTGATCCGCGCGGTCGGCAAACCGGAGAGTACTATATAAGCGGCCGGGCGGCTGTGGAAGGGTTGGAAATTGGATAACGAAGCAGTAAATACCGTTGAAGAATTAGAAAATGAGATCGAGAACCAGCCCGGGGTGGAGAGCCCCGAAGAGAGGAAGGCAAGAGAGAAGCGGGAGGCGGAAGTGCGCGCATTCAGAGCCAGAAAGCGTAAACTGATCCCCCCTCTTATCATGCTGACCGCAGGTGCTGTCGTCAGCATTACGCTGCGTGTGCAGCATTATGATACCAGCTCCATGCTGATCATCCTGCTGTGTGTTCTGGTAGGGTTTTATATTGCAGGATGTATTCTTAAAGGTATGCTGGACATATTTGAACATCAGATAGAAGAAGCCGACATGGAAGAGGGCGAAGTCATCGAGAAGGAACTCAATTCAGAATCGATCGTAAAGGATGAATAGAGCGTAAATGGACGAGGCAGGCAGAAAGAAACTCTGGGAGGAGTATGCGAAGGCAAAGTCTCCCGAAATCAGGGAAAAGATCATATTGGAGTATGCCCCGCTTGTAAAGGTTGTGGCAGGCCGCTTGAGTATGTATCTCGGTTACAATGTCGAGTATGAAGATCTGGTCAGCTATGGGATATTCGGTCTCATTGATGCTATTGATAAATTTGATTTTCTCAAGGATGTTAAATTCGAGACTTATGCAAGTCTCAGGATCCGTGGAGCTATTCTTGACCAGATCCGCAAGATGGACTGGATTCCGCGTACCATCAGACAGAAACAGAAGAAGATCGATGCGGTGATCAGGGATATTGAGGCCAGATACGGCAGGAGCGCTACGGATGAGGAAGTTTCGAGCGGTCTGGGGATCACAGAGGAAGAGTATCTCGACTGGCAGTCCCAGATGAAAATTACAAACGTAGTTTCCTTAAACGAATTTCTTGAGCAGGGCAGCGAAGTGCCCAATGAGGCTTCACAGAGCAGGAGTTCACAGTTCGACAGTCCGGAAGAAGTGCTGGAGAGAGACGAGTTGAAGAAAATGCTGACAGAGTCGCTTGAACTTCTGACGGAGAAGGAACGTAAGGTTATTGTATTCTATTATTATGAAGATCTGACATTGAAGGAGATCAGTAATATCCTCGGCGTATCGGAATCGAGGATTTCCCAGCTTCATACGCGTGCGCTGCAGAAGATGCGCACGAAGATGGGGAATTATATCGGTATATTGACACAGACCGGGGATAAGAGAAGAAGATAGAGACAGTTGCAGGCAGAAGCGGTCAGGCTATGACAGAGGGTGGTGCAAAGTGGCAATAGGATTTGTAGAAATGCAGGGGCAGATCACGAGAGCCCAGGATTTTACAGCGATCAAGCATAATGATGATACGAAGAGCATGGTGCAGCAGGCCAATTTCGGCCAGCAGATGACCAAGCAGATTGAGAAGCAGGTCAAACGTGTCAATGAGGGGAAGCAGCCGGAGTATCATGAGCGCAAATTTGACGCCAAAGATAAAGGAAGCAATGAATACCGCGGTGACGGCGGGAAATCCAGAAGAGATAAACGGGAGCAGGAGCAGGAGCCGGACGGCAAGGTGATCATGAAGAAACTGGACATAAGGCTCTGAACGGTTCTGCGTAAATGTTCTTTCGGAGGTTAAATAATGGGTGTAACAGAGTTCATTTTGGTCGCGGTCGGAGTCGTGGTCTTCCTGTTGGGATATCTGCTGCCTGCCAAAAAGAAGGATATGGACGAGGAAGTGCAGATGATCAGCGAGGATGAGATCCGCAGGCTGATCGCCGGTGAGACGGAGAAGGTTAAGGATCGGATCGCCGATATCGTGGATGAGGCAGTCAGCTACTCGATCGAGAAGACAGAGCGGGCGATGGAGCGGCTGAGCAACGAAAAGATCATGGCGATCAACGAGTATTCCGACACCGTGTTGGAGGAGATCAATAAGAATCATAAAGAAGTAGTCTTTCTGTATGATATGTTAAATGATAAACATGATAACCTGATGTCTACGATCAATGAGGCCACAGTGGCATCTGACGAGATCAAGCAGGCTTTGAAGGAGACGGAGACGGCGGCCCAGGAAGCGGCGGGCAGGGTCGGAGACGTGCTGCGGTCGGTGGATGAGGCGTCCGGACGGATCAATGACGTGCTCCGTACCGCCGATGATGCGGTCAAGGGTGTATGGGATGCGCAGAACGCCGCAAGGGTAGCCAGAGAAGCGGCGCAGGAAGCCATCCGGATTGCGTCGGAGGCGACGGGCGGCGTGCGGGAGCGTGCGGCAGCGCCCCAGGGCGGACAGGCAGTCCAGCCGGCACGCACGGCGCAGAGGCCGCCGCAGCGGACACAGAGACCGGCGACGGCGCAAAGACCGGCGCAGCCGCCGAATGCAGCCGGAAGAGCTGCGGTGGCGGCAGGCGCGAAGCCGGCTGCTGCGGGTGCGGCCGTTCGCACGCCTGTAAAGAAGGAGCCGGTACAGGAAGGTTGGATCACGGCGGAGGATTTAAAGAAGGAAGCGGCAGGTCCTGCGCCTGCGGCGGAACCGAAGCCGGCGGCGGGCACGGAGTTCAAACCGATCGCGCCGAAGAAAGTAGAAGTCATCCGTCAGCCGGAGGAAGAGGCGCGGCCGGAGCAGGGGCCGGGCAGCCCCACAGCTGCGGGACAGGCAGCCGGGAGGAGACCCGGGCCTGGAAAGGACGCTGCAGGCAGTGTGGCAAAGCCCGTGGAGGAGAGCGCACCTGCGGTGGATATTCAGTTTGCAAGCGGGCCGGATAATGGCCGTAACAGTAATGAGAGAATTCTGGAACTGCACAAGGCCGGGAAATCCAATATGGCGATCGCCAAGGAGCTTGGACTTGGTCTCGGGGAAGTCAAGCTGGTGATCGACCTGTTTGAAGGAATGTAGGGGCAGTCCGGTCAGCAGGGGATTTAAGAAGGGAAAGTATGGAACGGAGATATTATTTGCGCGGCCTTGGTGTCGGCATTGCCGTGACTGCGGTCATAATGGGCGTCATGACATCCCGTGACGCCAGGATGACAGACAGAGAAGTCATAGCGAGGGCCAAAGAGCTGGGTATGGTGGAGAGTACAGTGCTCCTCGATGAAAACGATGAAGCCTCGAACGAGGAAGAAGAGGCGGATGCAGATAACGAGACAGAAGAGGAAACCGGCGCTGCCAGGGAAGGTCCGGCCGGAGACGGAACAGTGCCTGATGCAGGAGAAGAGGCCGGCGGTAAAGATGCAGACGTAGCCGTGGACGTGACGGGAACCGGCGTGGAAGACGACCAGAGCGGGCATGAAGCGGGTGACAGGACGGAGAATGAGGATACAGACGAACCGGACACGGATGACGCAGATAAGCAGGTGACAGCGGACAACGGGCAGGCATCGGAATCAGCAGAAGAAGATGCAGGGCAGGAAGATAAGGTGACGTCGGAGGAAGAGACGAAAGCGCTCATCACTTCGGCTGCCGTTAAGAAGATCACGGTCAACAGCGGCGACGGTTCGCATACCGTAGCGCAGAAGCTGGCGGATGCCGGGGTGATCATTTCCGCCCAGTCTTTTGACGATTATCTGTGCCGGTACGGTTATGACAAGAAGCTGCGCACGGGAACCTTTTCGATCCCGGCAGATGCCAGTGACGAGCAGATCGCGAGGATCGTGACGGGTGCGGAATAATGAAGAAAAATGCGAAAAAACCCTTGTAAAAGGGTTTTTTTTGTGGTATCTTATTTAAGTGTGTGCAGAGGCGCACGTAACAAGTAATCACATATGTCCGGAGGCTGCCGGTGCTTCATAACGCAGGAGTGGCAGCAGAAGCAGGATATATGGAAGAGAAACCAAATGGAGGTAGAACAATGAGCGTTATTTCAATGAAACAGTTATTAGAAGCAGGTGTGCATTTCGGACACCAGACAAGAAGATGGAACCCCAAGATGGCTCCTTATATCTTCACAGAGAGAAACGGTATCCACATCATTGACCTGCAGAAGTCCGTAGGTAAGGTGGATGAGGCTTACAGGGCGGTATTTGACGTGGCTTCCCAGGGCGGCACGATTCTGTTCGTAGGTACGAAGAAGCAGGCACAGGACGCAGTTAAGACAGAGGCTGAGCGCTGCGGCATGTACTATGTCAATGAAAGATGGCTGGGCGGTATGCTCACGAACTTCAAGACGATCCAGTCCAGAATCGACAGACTGAAAGCAATCGAAGTTATGTCCGAGGACGGCACTTTTGACGTACTTCCCAAGAAAGAAGTCATCAAGATCAAGAAAGAGTGGGAGAAGCTGGAAAAGAATCTGGGCGGTATCAAGAACATGACCAGAATTCCCGACTGTATCTTCGTAGTAGATCCCAAGAAGGAAAGAATCTGCGTTCAGGAGGCTCATACACTGGGCATCACACTGATCGGTATCGGTGATACGAACTGCGATCCGGAAGAACTCGATTACATCATCCCCGGTAATGATGACGCTATCAGAGCCGTGAAGCTGATCGTTTCCAAGATGGCTGACGCTGTTGTGGAGGCTAATCAGGGTGCGGAAGAGTATGTTGACGAGGCGGAAGCACAGAAAGTAGAAGAGACCGACGAAGAGAACGCGTAAGTATACCATATTAAGCAGAGATGATTTGGAGGAAAGATAGATGGCTATTACAGCAGCAATGGTAAAAGAGTTAAGAGAGATGACCGGTGCAGGCATGATGGACTGCAAGAAAGCCCTCGGCGAGACAGACGGCGATATGGATGCAGCGGTTGAGTATTTAAGAAAGAACGGACAGGCGAAAGCAGAGAAGAAAGCCGGCAGAATCGCAGCAGAAGGTCTTTGCCGCGTATCGATCAAGGATGACAGGACCGTAGCGGTAGTGGAAGTGAATTCCGAGACAGACTTCGTAGCAAAGAATGCTGATTTCCAGGCTTATGTGGAAGCGGTTGCGAAGCAGGCAGTTGAGTCTGATGCGGCAGATATGGATGCTTTTTTGGCGGAGGCATGGCACCTGGATTCTGCTAAGACAGTGAAAGATGCTCTGGTCGATAAGATTGCCGTGATCGGTGAGAATCTGACGATCAGAAGATTCGAGAAGGTTGTTGCAAATGATGGCTGTGCTGTGTCTTATGTGCACGGCGGCGGCAGAATCGGCGTTATTGTGGAAGCAGCGACAGACGTTGTTAACGATGCAGTGAAGGAAGCGCTGACAAACATCGCAATGCAGGTTGCTGCACTGTATCCGAAGTACGTTTCCACGGCAGAAGTGTCCGAGGAGTACAAGGCTCATGAGAAAGAGATCCTCACAGAGCAGATCAAAAACGATCCCAAGATGGCAGGCAAGCCGGAGAAGGTGATCGAGGGCGCAGTGATGGGCCGTCTCAACAAGGAGCTGAAAGAGGTATGTCTGTTAGAGCAGGTATACGTTAAAGCTGAAGATGGCAAGCAGACGGTAGCGAAGTATATCGAACAGGTTGCCAAGGAGAATGGTGCGAATCTTTCCGTTAAGAGATTTGTCCGCTTCGAGACAGGCGAGGGCCTTGAGAAGAAGGAAGAGAACTTTGCGGAAGAGGTTGCGAAGCAGATGGGCAAGTAAGCGAAGTTTGCATTTGAAATAACTGTATAAAAATTATAAGGCTCCGAATGCCTTGTAATCACGCATTTTCAAGTGATTATGAGGGATTCGGAGCCTTTTTCTGTTCAAAAAAAGGTCAAGATGGAAATGCCGTCTTTTACCGTTAAAAACCGTCTAAAATCACTTCAAATTGAGTATTACTCAACAGCTTTGTTGAGTAAATTGGATACTCACAATCTTCGGCGAAGTTTACTCAATTATCGTAATCCCTTAAAACTCATTTTCTCAAATCCTTCATAATATTAAAAATTTAAGGAGATTAATTATGGCAAATACAGCGTTAGGAGCAGAAAAAGAGAAAGCGGTTATTTTTATCAGCAATGCACATGAAAAATTTTACTATGAGAAATTGAAAGAGGTCAGGTATTCAGGAGCGAGCCGCCTTTCTTTCAATTAAAGCAGTGGATTATTATTGGAAATTATCTATTCATTATTTGATGGAAAGTGTTTTTTCAGAGAAGCAATCCATTTTTCGATTGCTTCCACTAAAACATACTGCTGCTGTAAAACTGCCATGCCTGTTTCGGGAATTTCCGGAATATTTTCTTTTTCAAGGATGTTTTCCTCTAAATAAGTTTTCAGTGTTTGGATGTTCTTTTCAATGTTATTTACACAAGATTGCTGGATTTCTGGAGGTAAACTGTCTAAGTTGACAATCACAGCATTAAAGTCTAAAAAAATATGGATAGGTTTAGCAGCGATTTCCTGCATGAGTCTTTCAAATTCCTTACTTCCGGCATCGGTAAGGGAATAAACTGCCTTTTCTGGCATTTTCCCTTCTTTTACAATAGTTCCTTTGATAAATCCCTTTTCTTCTAACTGGAGTGACTTTTTGTAGATAGACGGGGTGCTTATTTTTACCCATTTGGATATATTGCGGTATTCTACCAGCTTTTGAATATCATAAGCGCCCATAGGCTCTTTTTTTAACATTCCCAATACAATCAAATCAATCGTAGCCATTGTGACCAGCCTTTCTCTCTGAATTTATATGTGTGTTACACTGTAATTTATAGTATTGGATTTTATAGCTGCTGTCAAGAAACAGAAAAGAAAATATCATTACTCTCTTGACAACTACTATAAATTAGAGTATATTTTCTATTTGAAAAATAGTATAAATTATACTACTGTAAATAATATTGATTGTCAAGAGAAAGGAGCATTTAGAAATGAATGAACGTAACAACAAAATGGAACTATTAGGGAGTGCGCCAGTTCCCACAGCTCTTGTGGCTCTTGGTATACCGATTATGATTGGTATGCTGATTAATGCCCTTTATAATCTGGTAGATGCGTATTTCGTGGGAGGTCTGGGAGAAAGCCCTATGGGTGCGATTTCGATTGTGTTTCCGTTAGGGCAGGTAGTAGTAGGACTTGGGTTGATGTTTGGCAATGGTGCGGCATCTTATCTTTCAAGGCTGTTAGGTCGTGGGGACAGAGGTACTGCGAATAAGGTGGCGAGTACGGCAGTATACAGCAGCGTTATGATTGGTGCAGTTATTATTATTTTGGCTGCTGTTTTTATGAAACCGATTTTAACCATGCTTGGGGCAACAAATACCATTATGCCGTATGCTTTGTCTTATGCAAGGATATATGTAGTTTCCTGTATCTTTAATGTATTTAATGTGACAATGAATAATATTGTGGCAAGTGAAGGGGCAGCGAAAACAACCATGTGCGCCTTATTGTTGGGAGCTGTATTAAATATTGGCTTAGATCCGGTTTTTATTTATGTGTTTGAAATGGGGGTAGCGGGAGCTGCGATTGCCACTGCCATTTCTCAATTTGTTTCCACGCTTGTGTACTTAACTTATACACTTCGTAAAAAGAGTGCGTTTTCATTCAGTATAAAGGATTTTAAACCTTCCAGGCAGATCTATATGGAAGTTTTGAAAATTGGAGTTCCAACACTTACCTTCCAGCTTCTTACCAGTCTTTCCATAGCGCTGATTAACCGGGCGGCAAATGGATATGGAGATGCTGCCATTGCCGGGATGGGGGCAGTCACAAGGGTTACATCTATGGGAACTTTAGTGGTATTTGGCTTCCTGAAAGGATTTCAGCCGATTGCAGGATTCAGCTATGGGGCAAAGAAGTTCCAGCGTTTGAGGGAGGCAATTAGAACCTCTATTTTGTGGTCAACGGTTTTCTGTGTAATAGTGGGTTTGCTAATGGCTCTGTTTTCTGTACAGATAATTTCTAAGTTTGCAAATGGAAATATGGAAATGATTGTGGTAGGGCAGAAATCCCTTTTGGCAAATGGATTTTCATTCTTTCTGTTTGGCTGTTATACGGTATATTCTTCTTTGTTCCTTGCACTTGGTAAAGGGGTAAAAGGCTTTATACTTGGGGCTTGCAGGCAGGGAATTTGTTTTGTCCCAGTGATTTTGCTTCTCCCGAATGTTTGGGGAATCAATGGAATACTTTATGCACAGCCGATGGCAGATGTGATTTCAGGCATTATCACAATTTTTATGGCATTACAGCTTCATGGAGAACTGGCAGAAGCACAGCTTCATATTGAAAAACAAGAGTAAGATTTAAGTGAATATATGAAACATAAATGGTCTGCTGGATAACGGTAAGAGAGCCTGTTGTCCGGCAGAGCTGCTTTTAGGTGATGCTGCCAATAAACGGAGGGCGGCATCCTATATGGGGGCGATTTTTTGAGTGAAATATTTATACTTCATGTTGACAATGCGGACGGGGATTTATATAAAAAACTGTTAAAAGTTATAAAAGAAAATGGACACAAATACAGAACGTGTCGCTGGATGGCTGTTTGCCACTCCAATTTAATAATTTGAGGATTTTACCGGACAAGCATCAGGTATTTCGGGGGAATAGGGAAGTCATTTTGATAGTAAAGGAATTTCAAATACTTATGCTGCTTGTACAGAATAAGGGGTGTGTATTTAGTAAGGAACAGATATACAATATTGTCTGGCAGGAACTGTACTCTGGAGATTACAATATCGTTATGAGCCATATCCATAATATTAGAGAAAAGATAGAGGTCAATCCGAGTGAGCCTGTTTATATACAGACAGTATGGGGCGTGAGTTATCGGTTCAATAAAAATATGTGCAATGGTCTGTAATACAAATTTTGGATTGTTGTTTTCTAAACATAAATATTAACAGACAAAAAAACAAGGCGGCGGGCATATTCCAAGAGAGCCGTCTTGTTTTTTGCAGAAAAATTCAGAAATAATCCAGAGATAATCAAAATGTTTCATGTATTTCAGGCTCAGTTTGAAAAAAGATAATATCGAGAGAAAGCAGATTTATTTTCGGGGGCATACGGACGGATATGCTTATTTGAAGAAAATAGGGGTGGTTTAGCTGTGATGAAACAGACGCTGCCTGTTTTTAATATTGAAATATGGAAAGAAAGCGGAGGATATGCTATACTGGAAAACAGTTGAAAAGAAATTATCAGACATTGCCGGGAAAGGAAAATGGATTTGAATTTATCAGAATTGTTTGGAGAAACTACGGAATATGATAAAAAGCGGGACGTAGAGATACGGAAACCGAAAAGCTGGCTGAAAAGTATCAGTGCCTTTGCGAATGGAACTGGAGGCGTATTGATTTTCGGCATTGCGGACGATGATACAGTAACCGGGATTGAGGATATAAAAAGTGCATCTGAATTTGTCAGCCAGAAAATAAAAGAGCGCATTGATCCGTTCCCGGAAGTCACAATGCAGATTCACAGTACGGAAGATGGAAAAAAATTGCTTACGGTGGAGGTTATGAAAGGGCAGGAAACGCCGTATTATTACCGTGGAGACGGAAGCACTGAGGCTTTTGTCAGGATTGGAAATGAGTCGGTTACTGCAAATGCGGCAGAATTAAAAAGGCTTGTATTGCGTGGGAAAAATTCGTCTTTTGATTCTCTGATGACAGATTATGATTTCAATGATTATTCTTTTTCTAAATTTCGGGAACGCTATAAAGAATGGAATGGGACAAGTATGCCGGAAAAAGGTTTTGAATCTTTTGGAATCGTTGATGAAAAGGGCAAACTTACAAATGCCGGAGCCTTGCTTGCGGATAATTGTCCAATCCGCTATTCACGTCTATTCTGTACACACTGGAACGGACTGGATAAAAGCGGAGGCAAGGTAGACGCTTTGGACAGTGCGGAATACAGTGGGAGCCTGATTATGCTGCTGAATGAGGGCGTTGGTTTTGTGAAAAGAAATATGAAAATGCTCTGGAAAAAGACGGTAAATTCCCGGATTGAAATGCCGGATTTTTGTGAGAGAAGTGTTTTTGAAAGCCTTGTCAACGGGCTGATCCACCGGGATTATTTGGTGAATGGCAGCGAAGTCCATATAGATATTTTCGATGACCGTCTTGTGATTTACTCTCCGGGAGGGATGCCGGACGGCACAAAAATACAGGAACGGGATATTGACACCGTGCCTTCCACAAGAAGGAATCCGGTTTTGGCAGATATATTTGGGCGGTTGGGATATATGGAACGTCAGGGCAGCGGACTTAACAAAATCCGTGAGGCATATGAAAATGCGGCGAATTATGAGGAAGGAATGGAGCCAGTATTTTATTCAGACAGAGTGATGTTTATGGTGACATTGAAAAATCTGAATTATAAAATGCTGATAAATGAGGCTGAAAATGAAGCTGAAAGTGAGGCTAAAAGTGAAGCTGAAAACATTGCTTTGACAGAATTGGAAAGAAGATTGTGCGAATTATTGAAAGAAAATTCAAAAATAACGCAGTCAGAGATACAAAAACAATTAAGTCTTTCCAGAAGTAAAGTGCAAAGGACAATGAAAAAATTAGTGAATGAAGGGGTGATTGAGAATATAGGTTCCCATAGAAGCGGGAAGTGGAAAGTAAAAAAAGTTTAAGATGATTGATTTGTGACAACACTGTTGTCACAAATTGAAAAAGAAATATACATAGCCGGATGGTTTTCAAATAAGAAAATCGTCCGGCTATTTTTATGCCCGGATATTCAAAAACAGACAGTAAATATCCAATCACGGGCAGGGAAGGAGCTGAGATTTATGCCATATATCGCACCGGAAGTCGTGCAGGAGGCAAAGCGGATGGACTTGTTGACGTACCTGAAAAACTACCTTTTTTACATCAAGTCCGGCATATGCCTCCCGTACCTGTGTTTTCGCTGAACCAAACTTCTGGAGTTCCTCGTCCATCTTCTTATCCAATACATGGGTATAGATATTCATGAGAACCCCTGTAAGTGGTATGGATACGCCATTTACAGGGGTTTTGTTATCATAAGGCATCGCAGGGACCAGGGAGAATACAGATTGCCCAACTGCATGGAATCCCTTATAATATTAGTAAATACATTGTAGTAGGAAAAAGATCAGAAATAACAAAGAAACCCGGGAGAAAGGAAAATCCGATCGCATTCTGACAGGATTGGATGATATGAGTAGAAATGAACTGTTCAAAGAATCTCTGGAGCCTGCTTATTCAAAAAAAGAGTGCAGTATGTGCAGCGCTGGCGGCCGGCATTTTGGTGCTGTTGCAGGCTGCTTTTACGGTGCTGGAAGTGATCGTTCTGCAGCGTTTTCTGGACGGATTTTCAAGTGCATTCTATCAGCCGGAGCGGTCGCTGTGGTATGTTGCGGCTTTGGCGGGAATGTATGCGTTCCGGTATTTCCGGGTGCCTCTTTTGGAATGGTTAAAGGGCAGTATTGCGCTGCAGCTGCGTGCATCATTGGACCATCTGATCATCAGAAAGGCGGAGCGCATTTCGCTGGTATCCCTGGAAAATGCAGTGCATCAGGCACTTCTTAGCCGGCTGCAGGATGCGCCGGAAAAGCGCTGTGCAAACGGATTGTATGCGATACTGGAAATATTGGGCGGGGTGATACAGACAGTGGGAGTGCTGTTTTTGCTTGCGGGAAGGGTGCCTTACTTTCTGGTGGTGATCCTGGTGCTTTTGGGGTTGATGGTGATCGTTTTCAGAATAATCGGCCAGAACAGGGTGAAGCTGTATCATGCCAGACAGGAGATTGGAAGGCGGGGAGACTATTTGTCGGGCATTTTGTTTGACAGAAGGCTTGCTCAGGAGAAAAAGCTGTTTGGATATACGTCTTATATTCAGAAGATATATAAGGAAGAAAATATTCGGGCCAACAGAAAACTTCTGGGCAGAATTTTTGCTTCTAATCTGGTCATCTGGTTCTATGATACTATCACGTTTCTTTTTTTCGCTTCTGCATATCTGGTTTTTCTGCTGCCACTGAGCAGAGGAGAGATCAATATCGGGTTATACATAGCGGTTATTCCTGCCCTGACAAGGCTTGGCGCCTTCTTTGTGGCGGTGGGCAGTGAGTATCTGCCGACTTATCAGGAATACCGGGCATGTCTTAAGGATATCACAGCATTGGAAGCACTGGAGGAGCAGTTTTACAGTCATACAGCAAATGAAAAATATGAGACGGAAGGTGATCAGGCGAAGCAGCGGCCGGTGACTTTTCATGAGATCAGGGGAGAAAATATCGTTTTCCGCTATGCCGGGAGTGACAGACCGGTTTTGAACGGCCTGCATTTTACATTTAAGGCAGGCAGAAATTATGCGCTGGTGGGAGAAAACGGATGTGGCAAATCAACTTTTGTGAAGCTGCTGATGGGCTTTTATAAACCGGAGAGCGGCAGAATCACGATTGACGGCAGGGATATTCAGGAGATGACGTTTTCACAGCTGCAGCGTTATTATGCCGCGGTATTTCAGGATTTTAACCGGTATGATTACACGATCAGGGAGAATATCGTAATGTCCGCTTTGGGCGGCGCCGCAAAATCTCAAATGGAACGGGCGGCGAAAGAGGCGGGGCTGGATGAATGGACGGCATCCCTGCCGGATGCATATGACACCACGCTGGGAAATCTCACGGAGGGCGGTGTAAATCTCTCGGGAGGCCAGTGGCAGCGTCTGGCCATTGCGCGGATGCTTTACCGGAAGGCCGGCATATACATATGGGATGAACCCACTGCGGCGATGGATCCGCTGGCGGAATCAAGGCTATACACGGCTTTTCTGAAGAAACGCGCAGGCAGTTTGACCAATATTTTTATCACCCATCGTCTGGGAGCCTGTGTCAGTGCAGATGAGATCTGCGTTCTGGCAGACGGACATTTTGTGGAGCAGGGTAGTCATGTACAGCTGATGCAGAAGAAAGACGGCCTGTACAGGCGTATGTTTGAGGCACAGAAAGGGATGTATGCATGAAGAAGGTTGGTAATATTACAAAGGCATTAAAACTGGTTCTTCCGATTGCGCCTTTTGGAATGGCGTTCTATTTGCTGCTGTCCCTGCCGGGGGCTGTTTTGCCGGCTTTTATGCTGTCCCTGCAAAAGACGGCTGTGGACCGCGCAGCGCTTTACGACAGTGGGCACCCGCCTGGCTACTATATAAGACCGGTCCTTATGATGATCGGGATCTATATGATCATGAAACTGTTTGAACTGGTTTCAAGACAATATATGGAATTCGGGTATTTTCGGGATGTTTTCCTTGGACTGGATGAGCGGATCTATAGAAAGAGTGCGGAGATTTCTCTGGAGTGTTATGATAATGCCGGGTATTATTCTATTGTGCAAAATGCGAAAAATGCCTCCATGTTTCTGGTATTTACGGCAAATCTGGCTGTGCTGTCGGTGATTCTGGTCTTAAATCTTTTATCGGTGGGCACATACCTTACCAGCCTGAATCCGGTGCTGTATCTTTTTGTGGTGTTTGTGAGCATTCCGGTTGTTCTGGAGAAGCTGCAGGCGGCAAAATATCAGGCGGCTTTTGTGCAGGATACCGTACAGCCGGTCAGAAGAAAGAAGTATGCGTTCGGGCTGCTTTGTGCCAGTGACCAGAAGAAGGAGATCCAGCATTATGGGGCGGGGGATTATATTGCGGATAAATATTTATCGGCATGCAGAGAACTGGACGGGAAAGAAAGGAAGCATATCCGGAAGCTGGGCAAGCGCGGGCTGGTTTTTGCGGGAGTAAAAGCCCTGTTTCACTGTGCGGCCCTGTTTTTGATGGCTTTTCTGCTGGTAAGAGGGAAGCTCACGATCGGCGGCTTCTCCGTACTCCTCACAAGTTTCGCATCCCTGACGAGTATCTTTACGCAGCTGTTTGATCACGCAGGTGAGATCATGCAGACGGGTATCATGTCCGCGGCTTTTTTTGAATTGATGGAGTTCGAGATCAGAGACGGGGACTGGGAACCGCAAGACAGCGGCGAATATGCAAGGCTAACCCATGTTTCCTACAGATATCCGAACAGCACAAAGACGGCGTTACAGGATATTTCCCTGACGGTAAAGAAAGGGGAGCGGATAGCCATTGTCGGAGAAAACGGCGCCGGAAAGACGACGCTGGCGAAATTGTTATCAGGATTCCTGCTGCCTGCAGAAGGAACCATGGAATTGGGTGGTACAGACCGTATGATGCTGCGGGAGAGAAGTATCTTTGACCAGATCAGCGCCGTATATCAGGATTATGGACGGTACAGGCTGACTCTGGCAGAAAATGTGTATCTGAGTGACACGATGGGGCAGGACCATGACTTGAAGGAGCCGGATCCGGAGAGGATCGGCCAGGCGCTTGCATGGGCGGATCTTCTGTTTGACACGAAGCCGGATCAAATGATTCTGGGAAAGGAATTTGGAGGAAGAGAGTTGTCAGGCGGCCAGTGGCAAAGGATCGCCCTTGCAAGGAGCTGTTACAGGAAACGCCGGGTACTGCTTTTTGACGAGCCCACTGCGGCGATCGATCCGCTGGAGGAGATGGAACTTTATGGAAAACTGCATGAGCTGGCGGAAGAAAAAACAGTCATTCTTGTAACACACAGGCTTGGTGCGGTGCGCAATGCAGACAGGATTATTGTGATGGACAGTGGCAGGATAGCGGAAATGGGGACCTTTGATGAACTGATGCAGTTACAGGGCTGTTTTCATAATATTTGGACAGAACAGACAAAATGGTATCAGGAAGCATAAATTTTTCTGACCCTTTTTTAAAAATTTTCTTTTCGTAATTCGTTGGATATGATATAGTATAATGGAGTATGGAATAAGGGAAGGATGAAAATGGCACAGACAGATACTGATCAGGAAGGGGAATCGGTAAGGGGCGGGCGTAACAGCCGATTGAAGAAGCTGCTTGTATTGATTCCGCTGGCGGTATCCATTTTTCTGGGGATCAGGCTTCACATGATCACGGGAGAGCCTGAGGACGTACTGGCAAGAACAGGAATAACAGCTGATATGGAGATGGACAGAGCGCCGGACGCAGCAGTCGAAGCAGACAGACCGGCAGGCACATCACCCTATACGGTTTCGGGTGTTGACGAGTCCAGAAGGAAGGCTGTGGACAGGGGTTTGGAGGCGGCGGAGGCAGAGGATGAGAACATCCGGAAAGTGTATCTGACTTTTGACGACGGGCCAAGCAGCAATACCGGCAGGATTCTGGATATACTTGCAGAGTACGATGTGAAGGCGACTTTTTTTGTGGTCGGGAAAGAGGAAGAAGAATATCAGCCGTTATACAAGAGGATCGTGGAGGAGGGGCATACGCTGGCGATGCACTCTTACAGCCATAAGTATAACGAGATCTATCAGTCGGTGGAGAGCTACCGCGACGATCTGAGCAGGCTGCAGGAATTTCTGTATGATACTACGGGCGTCTGGTGCCGTTACTGCAGATTTCCGGGCGGGAGCAGTAACCAGGTGAGTAAGGTGGACATGCATGATCTGATCGCCTATCTCGACGGACAGGATATCTCTTATTTTGACTGGAATGTCTCTTCGGGAGATGCTTCGAGCGACTATGTCAGTCCGGGCAGTATTGTCAGGAACAGTACGTCGCAGCTGCAGAAGTTCAAGGAGGCCATCATATTGATGCATGATGCTTCCGAGAAGAAATCCACGGTGGAGGCGCTGCCTGAATTGATTGAGACGATTCAGGCCATGGAGGATACGAAGATCGTTCCGATCAATGATGATACGGAACCGATTCATCATATAAGTAATGACTAAAGAATGGAGGATGTGGGAATGGGGTTTTTCTCAGATTTAAAGGAGGATTTGTCGCAGGCTGTCAATGAATTGATGCCGGAGGAGACGCTGGATGCGGCTATGACGGATGGTCTGGAGACAGAACAGGTGTTACCGGAAGAAGAGTTTGTACAGGAGACACCGGTGATGGAAGAGGCACAGGATACGGTCAGCTCTCTGGATATCAGCAGTATGCTGGACAGGCTGGATGAGGTGGAGGCACCGCAGGAGATGCCGGAAGAGACAGAAGAGTTCACAGAGGAACAGGTAGAAGAGGATATACTCGGCGTGGTAGAACAGGCTGAGGCAGAGATACAGGAAGAGGAACCGGAGATGCCGGTGGAAGAGGATGTATTGGAATCTGATGCGGAAGAGATGCTTCCGGCAGAAGAGTATGAAGAGCCGGCTGATGTGGAAGAGGCCGTAGAAGAGACAGTGACGGAAAGTGAGATGGAAACAATGGATGTGACAGATGCTATGTTATCTCAGACAGAGGGGGAGGAAGAGGATACTATGGATATGCAGACGGCTAATCGTGTGGCAGTAGATGAGACAGCGGTAGTAACAGAAGGAATGACTATAACAGGTGATATCGTATCCCAGGGCTCCATGGAACTGATCGGTACAGTGAACGGTAATCTTGATATTTACGGTAAGCTGAACATTACAGGAACGATCCAGGGTAATTCCAAGGCGGCAGAGATCTATGCGGAAGGCGCTAAGATCGCCGGTGAAGTGAACAGTGACGGCAGTGTTAAGATCGGACAGAGTTCTGTTGTGATCGGTAATATTTCGGCATCCAGCGCGGTGATCGCAGGTGCGGTGAAGGGCGATATTGATGTACATGGTCCGGTTATCCTGGATACGACAGCAATCGTTATGGGTAATATCAAGTCCAAGTCCGTGCAGATCAATAACGGCGCCGTAATCGAAGGTCTGTGTTCCCAGTGCTACGCAGATATCAATCCTTCTACGTTCTTCGAGGAATTCAAGAAGAGGAAATAATAACTTACGGCAGCGTGGGAAACAGAGTAAGACAGGAGAAAATAGCATATGCAGCGTATACTGTTGAAATTGAGTGGTGAGGCTTTGGCGGGTGATAAGAAGACCGGTTTTGACGAGGCTACGGTACGGGATGTGGCCATGCAGGTCAAGGAACTGGTGGACGAAGGCATCCAGGTCGGTATCGTGATCGGCGGCGGCAATTTCTGGCGCGGACGTTCCAGCGACAGCATTGACAGGACGAAGGCGGATCAGATCGGTATGCTTGCAACGATCATGAACTGTATCTATGTGTCGGAGATCTTCCGTTCTGTCGGTATGATGACCAATGTCCTGACGCCTTTTGAGTGCGGTTCTTTTACCAAACTTTTTTCGAAGGACAGGGCGAACAAGTATTTTTCCAAGAACATGGTAGTCTTTTTTGCAGGCGGCACGGGTCACCCTTATTTTTCAACAGACACGGGCGTTGTACTGCGTGCCGTGGAAGTGGATGCAGATGTGATCCTGCTGGCGAAAGCGGTTGACGGTGTTTACGACAGTGATCCGCGCTGTAATCCGAATGCCAGGAAGTATGAGGAAGTGTCGATAGACGAGGTCATAGAGAAGAACCTGCAGGTAGTGGATATGACGGCTTCTATCATGGCAAGAGAGAACAAAATGCCGATGTGGGTTTTTGCATTAAATGAAGAGAACAGTATTGTAAATACCGTGAAGGGGAAGTTCAACGGTACGAAGGTGACCGTGTCAAAGTAAAAGGTGAAGATTGTTAATTGGAGGATTACAGTATGGATGAGAGACTAAAGCCCTATGAGGAGAAGATGCAGAAATCATTTGATTTCCTGGAGGGTGATCTGGCTACGATTCGTGCAGGCCGTGCGAATCCGCATGTTCTCGATAAAGTCAGGGTAGATTATTACGGGACGCCCACACCGATTCAGCAGGTGAGTAATGTGACGGTTCCGGAGCCGAGGATCATTCAGATTGCTCCCTGGGAGAAGAGTCTGATCAAGGTGATCGAGAAAGCGATCATGACTTCTGATATCGGGATCAATCCGACGAATGACGGTGTGGTGATCAGGCTTGTATTTCCGGAGCTGACTGAGGAACGCCGTAAGGATCTGGTCAAGGATGTCAAGAAGCGCGGCGAGGAAGGCAAGGTTGCGATCCGTAACACGAGACGTGACGGCAACGATGCGTTCAAGAAGCTGGCGAAGACGGAAGTCTCAGAAGATGAGATCAAGGAACTGGAAGAGAAATTACAGAAAATGACGGACAAGTTTATCAAGAACATAGATAAGCTGGTAGAAGAAAAGTCTAAAGAGATACTTACTGTATAGTAACTGGCAGCAGTGTTTTTATTACGGGAAGCGTATAGAGAGGGGCTTACAGAATATATGTGATGTATATTCTGTTGTCCCTTTTCCTAATGTGAGTGAAAGATCAGGAGGATTATCATGGAAGAAGATATGAAGATTCCGAATCATGTGGCGATCATTCTGGATGGGAACGGAAGATGGGCAAAGCGCAGGGGGATGCCCAGAAACTATGGACATGTACAGGGGGCAAAGACGGTGGAGGTGATCTGTGAGGAAGCCTACCGGATGGGGATACAGTATCTGACGGTCTATGCGTTCAGCACGGAAAACTGGAGCCGGCCCCGTGACGAGGTAGATGCCCTGATGGGGCTTTTGCGCAATTATATGAAGACCTGTTTGAAAACTGCGGCCAAAAATAACATGTGTGTGCGTATAATCGGAGATAAGACGAGGCTGGATGAGGATATCAGAAAGCGTATGGATCAGCTGGAAGAGGCGACGAAGGAGAATACGGGACTGCATTTCCAGATTGCCATCAATTACGGAGGCAGGGACGAGATCGTGCGTGCGGTCCGCACTCTGGCACAGGAGGCAGTGAATGGACAGCTGTCCGTAGAGGACATTACGGAGGAGCGGCTAAGCGGTGCGCTGGATACCGTCGGCCTGCCGGAGCCGGATCTGCTGATCAGGACGTGCAACGAACAGCGGATCTCGAATTTCCTGCTGTGGCAGCTCGCCTATACGGAGTTGTATTTTACGCCGGTCGCGTGGCCGGATTTTTCCCGGGAGGAATTAGAGAAAGCGATCATCGCATATAATAAGAGAGACAGACGGTATGGTCTGGTCAAGGATGAATAGGAAGGGGCGGTAATATGTTTCGTACTAGATTGTTGAGCGGTGTTCTGCTGGTGATCATCGCGTTGGCAACGATCATGGCAGGGGACGGCATTCTGGCGGCGGTCTTGTGTCTGGTATCTCTCATCGCCTACAGGGAACTGATCCGGGCATGCGGCGTGCATACGGAAGGGAATGCGCCGGAAGCTGTGGGCATGGTCATGACGGTTTTGTATTACGGCCTTCTTTTTATGACACTGTATGTCGGCGGGGAGCAGGCGGATGTACTGGCAAAGGTATATCCGGTCATTGTGATCGCGGTGGTGCTTACCATGATCGTGTTTCTTTTTATGTATGTGTTCACTTTTCCCCGGTATAAGGCGCAGCAGATCATGGCGTCGATGTTTTCCTGGCTGTACGGGCCGGTGATGCTCTCCTTTATTTATCTGACCAGAGAAGGATTTGAACACGGAAAGTATCTGGTGTGGTTTGTTTTTCTGTGTTCCTGGGGGAGCGATACCTGTGCCTATGCGGTGGGAGTGCTGTTCGGTAAGCATAAGATGACGCCGAAGCTGAGTCCCAAGAAGTCGGTGGAAGGCGCAGTGGGCGGTATTGTGGGTGCGGCGCTTCTGTTCGTGCTCTATACGCATTTTGCGGTAAACAGGTATTCGCAGGCATCGCTGTCGCTGCTGCTGGTGGCGGCGCTGGGTGCAGCGGGCGCGGTGGTGTCCATGATCGGGGATCTGGCGGCGTCCGCGATCAAAAGAGATCATGATATCAAGGATTATGGTAAGCTGATTCCGGGACATGGCGGGATCATGGACCGGTTTGACAGTGTCATTATCGCGGCGCCTCTTGTTTTTATCGGACTTATGCTGATCGCATAGGAAAGAAACGGGGCATGTCAAAAGGGCGTCCGGGTGTACAGGAAAGGAAGACAAATGAAGAAGATAGCAATATTAGGGTCAACGGGCTCGATCGGAACGCAGACACTGGAGATCGTCAGGAAAGAGGATGACTTGCAGGTGGCGGCGCTGGCGGCGGGCACGAATGTAGATCTGATGGAAAAGCAGGTGCGGGAGTTTAAGCCTGCGCTGGCGGCGATGTGGACGCAGGAAGCTGCGCAGGATCTGCGGGCGCGGCTCTCTGATCTGCCGGTGCGCGTGGTGTGCGGGATGGACGGCCTGCTGGAGGTGGCGGTCTGTGAGGCGGCGGATGTATTAGTGACGGCGATCGTGGGCATGATTGGTATCAGGCCGACCATTGCAGCCATAGAGCATCGCAAGACGATCGCACTGGCCAATAAGGAGACGCTGGTGACAGCCGGACATATCATCATGCCCCTTGCGGCCAAAATGGGTGTGTCCATCCTGCCGGTGGACAGTGAACACAGCGCGATCTTCCAGTCTATGCACGGGGAGAATCGAAACCGTGTCAGTAAGATACTGCTGACGGCTTCCGGCGGCCCTTTTCGCGGAAAGACGAGGCAGGAGCTTGCGACAATGACCGTAGAAGACGCTTTGAAGCATCCCAACTGGTCCATGGGCAAGAAGGTTACGATAGATTCCGCGTCGCTTGTCAATAAAGGGCTGGAAGTGATGGAGGCGAAGTGGCTGTTTGACGTGGAACTGGACCAGATTCAGGTGGTGGTGCATCCGCAGAGTATCCTGCATTCTGCGGTGGAGTATGTGGACGGCGGGATCATGGCGCAGCTGGGCGTGCCGGATATGAAGCTGCCGATCCAGTATGCGCTCTTCTATCCGGACAGGAGGCCCATGGACAGCGGCAGGGTGGATTTCTTCAAGCTGGGACAGCTTACTTTCGAGAAGCCGGATACGGAGACCTTCCGCGGACTGGCGCTGGCGTATCGGGCGGCGGAGGCGGGCGGAACACTGCCCACCGTATTTAACGCGGCGAATGAAAAGGCAGTGGCATTATTCCTGCAGAAGAAGATCACTTTCCTGCAGATTCCGGAACTGATCGAGCGTTCCATGGAGCAGCATAAGGTGATCGCAGATCCGACGGTAGAACAGATTCTGGAGACGGAAGCGTCTACCTACGAATATATTAAGGAAAAGTTTGGAGAGTAGTCATTTGATCAGGACAATTATTTTATTCATTATTATTTTCAGTATTGTAGTAATTTCCCATGAGCTGGGGCATTTTTTGATCGGCAGAAGGAACGGAATCCGCGTGGTGGAGTTCTCGGTAGGCATGGGGCCGACGCTCTTTTCCTTCATCAAGGGCGGCGTCAAATATTCCCTGAAGCTGCTGCCCATAGGCGGCGCCTGTATGTTTGACGGAGAGGACGGCCTGGACCGGGAAGAGAAGGAGGAGGCAGGAGGAATGCACCGCAGAGCGGGCGTGGAAGCACCGCTGCCGCTGCCTTCGGAGACGACGGATCAAAGATACGGGAGATTCGATCTGGATGCACAGGGAATTGCCTTTCCGGAAGCGGGGGTGTGGAGACGGATCGCCACTGTGTTTGCGGGGCCTTTTTTCAATTTTATACTGGCGTTTGTGGTGGCGGTGGTGCTGACGGCATTTTCCGGTGTTGATCTTCCGGTGATCGGACAGGTGTCCGAAGATTCGGCGGCCGAAGAGGCCGGGCTGCAGCCGGGAGACAGAATCACACAGATCAATCATGAGAAGATTCATTTTTACCGGGAGATCACGGTGCTCTCTTCTTTGAACCAGGGAGAGGCGATGGAGGTTCACTATGAGCGGGACGGTGAGAAGGGCGTAGCCAGTTTACAGCCGCGGTATGATGAGCAGGCGGGGCGTTATTATATGGGCCTTGTCGGCGCCGGAGAATATTTGAAGTGCAATCCGCTGCAGGTGTTCCAATACGGCTTCTATGAGGTGGAGTATTATGTGAAGACCACCTATAAGAGTCTGGGGATGCTGCTGCGGGGCAGGGTCACGAAAGATGATGTGTCCGGCCCGATCGGTATTGCCCAGTTTGTGGGTGAGAGCTATGAACATGCGGAGGAGAATTACGGGATGGCCTCGGCGATACTGACGATGCTGGAGATCGTGGTATTGCTGTCCGTGAATCTGGGTATCCTGAATCTGCTGCCGCTTCCGGCGCTGGACGGGGGCAGGCTGCTGTTCATGCTTGTGGAAGTGGTACGCGGCAAGCCGGTGTCTCCGGAGAAGGAAGGCATGGTTCATTTCGCGGGGCTGGTCGTGTTGATGGTGCTGATGGTATTTATTATGTACAATGATATTATGCGGCTGATGCAGTAGGGAATTGTCCGGACAGAGTATCCTGCGACAGTTTCCGGGCATCGGAAGCCAAAAGGTCTGCCCCGGTCGGAGCCCGGTCGGAGATTCCGGGGAGGGGCAGATCAAGGCAGGCCGCCGGCGGCCAAAAAAGAAATTGAAGTATCATCCGTTCAGTGGTATAATGAACGAAGAATATAGAACGATCCATTTCCTTCGGATCTCGATCAGAGATACAGAGATGGATAGAATGATTCAGCGGGATTCCCGCAAGATTTCCTGGGGTGATCATGAAGAAACATAACAGCAGCGGCAGTGACAGGCGGTTAGGCCCTGTGTCTGTCTGCACGGAAAAAAGGAGTGGCAAGTAGATGAAGTATCTGACAGGTGTATATTGGGAGCGCGGCAGTACGGCGAAGAGCAATCAGGATGCGGTCGTATTGCTGCAGGTGTTGACTGCCCGCGGCAGAGTGATGATGGCGGCGGTCTGTGACGGCATGGGCGGGCTGGCGCAGGGGGAGGTGGCCAGCGGTTATGTGACAAGGCGGCTGCAGGAATGGTTTTACGAGTCATTGTTGTATGCCATGCAGAAGAGAAAGCCGTACTGGGTGATACGAAGATCACTTGACCGGCTGGTATATCACATGCAGGAGCAGTTGCAGCAATACGGCAGCAGGGAGAAACTCAGCCTGGGTACGACGATGACGGTGCTGGTTCTCTGGGAAAAGGTTTATCTGATCTGGCATCTGGGGGACAGCAGGATATACCGGATGAATGGCACCGGCAGGCGCGGACGGGAGCGGGCAAAGACGGCGGAGGCTGTCTGTCTGACAAAAGATCATGCCAGGGGAAAGCATGTGCTGACAAAATGTGTCGGCAGCTTCGGGTATGAGCGGCCGGACTTTTGTATGGGGCGAATCGGGAACGGTCAGGCGCTGCTGCTGTGCAGCGACGGTTTCCGCCATTGTGTCACGAATCAGGAATTGTCGGAAGTCCTGTGGCCGGGGCAGCTCCGTGAGGAAGAGCAGATTACCCGCAGACTTCAGGAAATCGGGGAGGCGTGTATGAAACGAGGGGAAAAGGATAATATGTCGGCCGTTTATATTCTGGCAAATGAAAAATAGACCGGCTGATCATCAAAAAACGGTTTCCAGTGCGGAAGGAGGAAAGGGCACTCTATGACAGAGAAAAAATGCATCGGAAAATACAGCATACTAAAGTGTATCGGACAGGGCGGCGAGGGAAGCGTGTATCTGGCCCGGGATGAGGATCTGCACAGAGAGGTGGCGATCAAGCAGGTCGGGATACGGGAAGAGGGGGCAAAGGAAGAGAACAGGATACTGCGGGAGGCGGATATGCTCAGGCAGCTTGGCCACCCGATGCTGCCGGTCATCTATGAACTGCTGTGGGAAGAGGCGTGGTATCTGGTGATGGAATATATACAGGGAGTCACGCTGCAGGAATACATCGGCAAAAACGGTTATGCGGGAGAAAAGCAGGCCAGAGCATGGGCATTACAGCTGTTAGATATCCTGTGTTATCTGCACACAAGAAAACCGCCCGTTATTTATTGCGATTTAAAGCCGCATAATATAATCGTCTGCCCGGGTGGCAATATGCGGCTGATCGACTTTGGGGCGGCATACCGGCAGAAGTTTGGAGAGAAAACGGAGCGGATGGCAGTCACGCCCGGTTATGGTGCGCCGGAGCAGTTCGGAAAGGCCGGAAAAGGGGTGCGGGCAGACGAACGCAGCGATATCTATGCTTTCGGCAGGGTGCTGTACTATATGGTCACCGGAGCGGATCCGGCACGGCCGCCGTATACGTTGCTGCCGGTCAGGAATTATCAGCCGCTTTTGGGAGACGGAGTGGAGAGGGTGATCCGCAGATGTATCAGGGAGGAGCCGTCAGAGCGGTATCAGATCGCGGAAGAGGTCAGGAAGGATCTGGAGAAAAGTGACGGCGGACGCAGGCGTAGCAGGCGCAAATCTTTTATACGGACAGTGGAGAAGCGTGTGTGGCTTACGGAAAATGCTGAAGGATGAGATTGTGCAAAAGAGGTCTTCTCAAAATCGGTCAACGGCTTTATCCTATAGTAGACCGAAGCGGTTAACGGAGGTGAAGCCATGAACGAAAGGTTTTTTTCCCTGTCAAAAGAGAAACAGAAGGCCATACTTAACGCCGGTTATCGTGTGTTCTCCCAGAATTCTTATAAGAACAGTCCCATGAGTGAGATCGCGCAGGATGCCGGGATCAGTAAATCCTTATTGTTTCATTATTTTCATAACAAAAAGGAGTTGTATCTGTTTCTGTGGGACAACAGTGCCAGACTGACCATCGAATATCTGACCAGATACGACTGTTACAGTCATAAGGACCTGTTTGAGAGTATGGAGCGGGGCATAGCGGCGAAGCTGGAGATCGTCCGCATGTATCCGGATGTGGCAAACTTTGCGCTCAGGGCTTTCTATGAGAAGGATCCGGAGATCAATGCTGCCGTGCAGGAGAGTTATCACAGATATTTCAACTTGAAGGCTGACGAGGCGCGGATCAATTTCGATCCGGAACAGTTTATTCCGGGGCTGGACATCTCCATGATGTACCGGGAGATGTATTGGGCATCGGAAGGGTATCTCTGGGAGATGATGCAGCGCGGGGATGCGGATATCGAACAGATGCACAGGGATTTTGCAAAGCTGCTGGAATTCTGGAAGAGCATCTATCTGCGGAAGCAGTAAACCATGAGACGGAAAAGATAAATGAGCAAAACGGCATAGAAACGGAGAAAATTATGGAAGCGATCAAGACAGAGAATCTGACGAAACATTATGGAAAGGCCCGGGGCATCGAGCAGATCAGCCTGACAGTCAAAGAAGGAGAATTCTTCGGCTTTATCGGGCCAAACGGCGCCGGAAAGTCCACGACGATCCGAACATTGCTGGGACTGATCAGCCCTACGGGCGGACAGGCGGCCGTGCTGGGGTTCGATATTGTGAAGGAGAAGGAAAAGATTCTGGCCGGGACCGGCTATCTGCCTTCCGAGGCCATGTTCCATCCCGGTATGCGGGTGAGGGAGGTTTTGAAGTTCTCTTCCGATCTGCGCAAAAAGGACTGCCGGAAGGCGGCAGTCAGTCTCTGTGAACGGCTGCAGCTGGATACGTCACGGAAGGTGGACGAGCTTTCCTTCGGCAACCGGAAGAAGGTGGCGATCGTCTGTGCCCTGCAGCATGATCCGAAGCTGCTGATCCTGGACGAGCCGACCAGCGGCCTTGACCCGCTGATGCAGAAAGCATTTTTCGAGATTTTGCGGGAGCGGCATGAGAAAGGAACGACGGTGTTCCTGTCCAGCCATATCTTATCCGAGATACAGCATAACTGCAGCCGTGCAGCCATTATCCGGGAGGGGAAAATCCTTGTATGCGACAGTGTGGAGGCGCTTTCTCAGAGCAATGCCAGACGGGTGACGGTTCACGGCAGTGTGGAGCTCGCGGGCTTACCGGGTGTGCGTGACAGGAAGGAGTCAGAAGGGGGAATCAGTTTTCTCTACAGCGGTGAGATGAAAGCGCTGCTGCGGATGCTGGCGGCAGGAGACGTCTCGGATCTGTCTGTGTCGGAGCCGGATCTGGAAGAGATTTTTATGCATTATTATGAGAAGTGAAGTTTACTTGCGATTAAATATGGTAAAGGGTTTTTACAAAAATGAAGCATCTGAAAATGTGAGAATATTGAAAACGGATCAATTTACAGATCGAATTATGGATCAAAGGAAAGGGATGGTAAAATAGTATGACACTGGTAAAACATGAACTGCGGCAGGGCAGGCTCTCTTTGATGATCTGGACGGCGGCTGTCGGCGCCCTTCTGGCAATCTGCATTTTTCTTTTTCCGGAGATGAAAGGGCAGATGGAGGGAGTCAATGATATGTTTGCTTCGATGGGATCGTTTACGGAAGCATTCGGCATGGACAGGTTGAACTTCGGAACGCTGATCGGATTCTATGCGGTTGAATGCGGCAATGTGCTGGGACTGGGCGGAGCATTCTTTGCATCGCTGTGTGCGGCGGGGATGCTCAGCAAGGAGGAGAAGGACAAGACGGCGGAATTTCTGCTGACCCATCCTGTCAGCCGCAGGCGGATCGTGACCGGAAAGCTGCTGTCAGTCTTCGTACAGATCATCGTCATGAATGTGATTGTTTATGTGATTTCCGTTGGTTCCATTGCGGCGGTGGGAGAGGAAATTCCCTGGAAAGAACTGAATCTGTTTCATCTGGCCTATTTTCTGCTGCAGCTGGAGCTGGCGGGAATCTGCTTCGGCATTTCCGCCTTTATGAGAAAAGGCAGCGCGGGTGCAGGACTGGGGATCGCGGCGATGATGTATTTCCTCAATCTGGTGGCCAACATTACGGAGACGGCGGAATTCCTGAAATATATCACGCCTTTTGGCTATTGTGAGGGAGCGGATATCGTGGCGGACGGATGCCTGGACGGCAGACTGGTGGTTGTGGGACTGGTATTGGGGGCAGTTGGCATTGCGGCGGCTTACCTGCAGTATTGCAGGAAGGATATTACTGTCTGATGGTTTTAACGTCCGCCGCAAATTCACTGCCGCATACCGTCCTGTCATAGAGTTTGCAAAACGTTGCTGATCAGCCGTCTGCTACAGGTGCAGATCCTTTCGGTCAAAGATCATGATCCCCAGCGCATAAAGGACAGCGGCGCCGGCCAGCAGTATGAAGATACCTGCAGCAGCCTGGCCCTCGCCGGCAAGGATGCCGTCAGGGTTAAACAGGGTGAAGAAGGTAAAATATTTTGCTTTTTCCGCATCGCCGCCCACGTTTGCCAGCATCTGCAGTACGTACATAAAGATTGGAATCCCGGCGCCGGCCGCAACGCTGTATTTTGTATCTGAGAACAGGCAGGAAGAGAGAAAACAGATGCTGCCGATAAACAAATGCAGGCACAGCAGGCCGCCGTTCAGCATCAAAAGAGCCGTTACATCGAGTTCTCCCGGGAAACCGCTTCCGGCACAGACCAGTTCCAGCCCCGTGCTGTAAAGAATCAGCAGCACAATACCGCTGATGAGCACTTTCATCTGCGTAAAGGCAATGGTGCGCCGTTTTACGGGAGCGGCGGTCAACAGGGCCATGGAACCCTTGTCTACATATTTTGCGATCAGTGCATTGCCGCGCAGTATGCAGAACAGCATTGGAAAGATCAACAGGATAAATCCGTAAAGATAAGATACCATAAATCCCAGAAGCGAGGCTGCATGTGCTTTCATGCCCACAGAAGCCATAAATTCCGGCATGGCTTCCACAAAACCGTCTAAAGTCTTCATCAGCTCAGGGTCGTACATGCCGATGATAATAGATACATACATGGTGATGACTGCGCCGAAAATGACCAGCAGTTTTATACTTCCTTTCATTTCGCGTTTATACAGTGCCATGTTCAGCATGGTTTTCCCCTCCGTAATAATTCATAAAGATTTCTTCCAGACTCTGCTTCGTTGTAACGGTAACTTCCAGTCCATTGCATACACCGTTAAAATCCAAGGCAAATGCCCGGGCTTCGGCCTCATTTCCAAGGGTTACCGTGTACCTGCGTGTATGCCGTTCCCGCAGCGCAGCGGTGGCATCCACGGCAACCATCCTGCCGTTGCGGATGATCCCGATACGGTCACAGGTGCGCTCCACTTCCTCAAACATGTGGCTGGACATTAAGATCGTCTTGCCATGCTTTTTTTCTTCCGCGATCAGATCAATGAATCTGCTCTGCATCAGCGGGTCAAGGCCGCTGGTCGGTTCATCGAGGATGAGAATATCCGGGTCATGCATAAAGGCGGCCACGATCCCCAGTTTCTGTTTCATCCCTTTGCTCATCTTTTTGATCCTGCCTTTGGGGTCCAGGGCAAAACGTTCCAACAGTTCGTCCCTGCGGTTCAGGCTGCCGATCCTGCGGTATTCTGCAATAAATTTCAGGAATTCCGTGCCGGACATATCTTCAAAGAAGCTGATCTCACCGGGAATGTAGCCCAGTCTTGCCTGCACCTGCTCCCTTTCGTGCCAGCAATCCAGACCGTCGATGGTACAGCTTCCTGCCTTCGGCTTCAAAAATCCCATTAGATGACGTATCGTCGTCGTCTTACCGGCGCCGTTCGGGCCCAGAAACCCGAAGGCCTCCCCCTGGTCTACGTGAAAAGATACATCAAACACGCCTTTTTGGCCGCCATAATCGCGGGTCAGGCCGTCCACTTTAATGACACTCATAAAAAATCCTCCTGATCGACTCTTTTCGATGGTCCTGGAAATTTAGTGCAAGTATAACATATGTGAAACCGGTTCACAACGTGGTATCAGTCGATTGCTTTTATCCCTGATGCGGAAAGTTTCTTAAGATTTTCCAGCATATTGTCTAATACTTCCGGAGAATGCCCTGTCTTTCAACACAATATATGATAAAATGATCCTATAGCTGATGAAATCAGCCAACTACAGGAGGCGCATATATGATTGAAATATCCAAAGCGTTGGTCAGCCGCCTTATATAAAGAACAGTTTCCACAATGGGCGAATCTGCAAATTGAACCGGTGGAACACAGCGGACACGATAACATAACATTTCACCTGGGAGAGGAAATGACTGTGCGCCTGCCAAGTGGAGAAGAATATGTCCCGCAGGTTGAAAAAGAGATGAAATGACTTCCGGTGTTAGCCGGGAAGCTGTCTCTGCCGATTTCCTGTCCTGTTGCGCAGGGAAAGGCGGCCGGGTTTTATCCGTTTCCGTGGTCGGTCAATCAGTATATTCCGGGGGAAACGTTACATAAAAATAATATTCTCGACAGCAACCAATTTGCCGCTGCACTGGCGGATTTTCTAAAAGAGCTGCAAAGTATTGATACGAAAGGCGCGCCGCCGGCAGGCGAGCATAATTTTTTCAGGGGTGCCCACCCATCTGTTTATAACGAACAGGTAATGACTGCGCTGCAGAAATTGTCCGATATTTTACCGACGTATAAGATTCGGAAGATTTGGGAAAATGCAGTATTGACAAAATGGGAAAAACCGCCTGTGTGGCTGCACGGCGATATTGCGCCGGGAAATCTTCTGGTGGAAGACGGCAGACTTTGCGGCATCATTGATTTTGGAATTATGGGGATTGGTGATCCGGCCTGTGATTATGCAATGGCCTGGACTTTTTTTGATGGTCAAAGCAGAAAGTATTTTCTGCAGGGACTTGATGCAGGAACTGTTGACAGAGCGCGCGGATGGGCTTTATGGAAAGCGTTGATTACGTACCGTTCATCTCAGACGTCCGTAGCGGAGAATGCGAAATACACGATCAATGAGATTATGAGTGAAAACAAAGAGAGTTTGCAGAAGGAAAGCCCCTTAAAACTGGGATAATAGTTTGTAAACTGTAAAATATTTGAAACATTCAGGTTGCCGAAACCGGAGAAATAGCGGATAATAGTCTGGAACGGAGGAGCACATGTTTCAGATCATTTCAGAAAATTTTTTTGTACCGCTGGCATCGCCGAACAAAGCAGTCTATTGGGAATGTCTGGTAAAGCTGTTTACGGTCATGAGCCATCAGCTTTCTTTTGGCGTGGAAAGAGATATTCTGGTGCAGGAGCTGCAGTATTATTTTGAGCAGGAGCAGGCGGCTTCCATGGAGGAAGAGGGCTTTAACGGCAAAGGCAGCCGGGATAAGGCCAACTGGATGCTGCGGCGGTTGGAATACTATGACTGGATCGAGATCGAGACGGACAAGAGTTATGTCCAGCGGGCCAGTTTTAAGGAATATGCGGTCAAGATCATCAGAACCCTTCTGGAGATCGAGGAAGGGAAGCAGATCGAATATCAGGGTTATATCTATACCATCTACAGCCTGGTGCGCAGCAGCACGGACAATCCGGGGATCGTGCTGCTGTCCATTCTGGAAAACACCGACATGCTGATCACAGGGTTGAAAAACCTGAATTCCGGAATAAAACACTATATAGACGAACTGACGAAATACAAGACGCCGGCAGAGATCATGAACGTGCTGTTCAATGATTATATTGAAAACATCGTGGACAAGGCATACCACCGGCTCCTGACTTCCGACAATGTGTCCAAATTCCGTCCGGAGATCGTGGAACGGCTGGAGGCGAAAAGCCGAAGCCGCGCCTACATCGAGAAGGCCAGCGCGGAGCTTGCCGGCATCCGTGAGATCACACTGCAGCAGGCGGAGGAGCTGGTCTATCAGTATATTCACGAGATCATAGACGCTTTTCAGAATATGGATGAGATTCTGGCGGAGATCAACCGGAAGAATACGCAGTACCAGAAAGCGGCCATCAACCGGGCGAAATTCTATCTGATCGGCGGCGAGGACGTGAGAGGCCAGCTTAAGGAGATATTGTCTGCGGTCAATGAGAAGATCAATGCGGAGGGCATGGAACTTGGCGGCATCTACAGGATCACTTTCCTGGACGAGCTGGTAAAGATCTACAGTGCCGGGGTGCTGGACGAGAGGTCACTGTTCGTTCCGCTGGAAGGGAAAAAGGAATTTAAGCCGGTGGCGCTTTTTAATGAGCTGCCGGACGAGGCGCTCAGACAGGCCAAACTGCAGAAGATGATGGAGAAGATGGAGCGGGTGTTGAATCCACAGAAGATCGACCGCTATGTGCTTGACTGCCTGCAGGGCAGGGAACGAATGCTGGCCTCCGAGCTGCCGCTTGCAACCACGGAGGATTTCGTATATTTGATCTATATCCGGCTGTACGGGCAGCGCAGGACAATGCGGTATGCGATAGAAGCAGCGGAGGATATTACGGTCAATGGCTACCGGTTTCGGGATTATGTGATCCGCAGGAAAGAGAAGTAGAAGGAGTTTTACGAGGATGGATTTTTTAGAGGGAATGCTGCAGAAGGATAAGGACGAATTTACGCGGATCTGTAACCGTCTGCTCAGCAACTGCTTTATCTGCAGGCGCAATGAGACGGCGAGAGGCGATTACTATTTTATCACCAGATATAAGGAGAAGTTTACGCAGTATCTGGCGGTGGCCGGTTACCGGCTGGAGATCAATGAGGAATACGGCGTGGTGCAGCTGACCAATCCGCTGAATTATAACCGCTATAATATGAAGCTTTTTGAATCCGTGATTCTGCTGATCCTGCGGATCTTATATGACGAGAAGAAGCGGGAGCTGTCCGCCAGCGATGAGGTGATTGTCAATATGGGCGACATCCATGAGAAGTTTCTGAGTCTCAAGATCCGGGACAAGATGATGGACAAGACCACGCTGCGCAATGCGATCAGTACCATGCGGCGTTTTCAGCTGGTGGAGGTTCTGGACCGGGAACTTTCCAATGAGGATTCCCGTCTGATCATCTACGATTCCATCCTGATGGCAGTGCGGGTGGAGGATATCAAGCTGGCTTATGAAAAGCTGGAAAATTATCGAAAGGGCGGAAAGTCGAATGAAGAAACTGACGAGAGTGAAACTGATCAACTGGCATAGGTTTACCAACGTGCTGATCGATCTTGAGAATTCCGTCCTGATCTCCGGCGAAAATGGTGCAGGCAAATCCACACTGCTCGATGCCATCCAGTTTGTGGTGACCTGCTCCACCAACTATTTCAATAAGGCGGCCCACGAGAACGGCAAGCGGAAGCTGACCGGCTATATCCGCTGCAAGACCGGGCGCGAGAACAGGCCCTATGAGCGGACCGGAGAGATCAGCGCCCATGTGGCGCTGGAATTCTATGAGGAGAAGCGGCAGAAATATTTCATCGTCGGTGCGGTGGTGGATTCCGCGTCGGAAGGACAGGAGAAGATGGTGCGTTATCTGATGGACGGGGAGCGGCTGGAGGACGGACTCTTTTTTCAGGGAAAAGTGCCCAGATCCATCGCTCAGTTCCGGGCCGGTAACGGGAAGAAGATCAAGACCTGGTGTACCACGGAGAAGGATGCGAAGCAGATGATCAAGAACCGCTTCGGCCGTCTGGAAGATAAATTCTTTAAGCTGATCCCCAAGGCCATGGCTTTCCGGCCCATTGATGATATCAAGGATTTCGTCTACTCGTATGTGCTGGACGAGAAGGAAGTGAATATCGACATTCTGCGGGAGAATGTGCGCACGTATCAGGATCTGCAGCGCACGCTGGATAAGATCAAGCTGCGGATGGGGAGGCTGGAAAAGATTGAGGGATTCTACAGGCAGGTGGAAGACGGCACGCGGAAAGACCGGATGTACGAGTATTTTCTGGACCGGATAGAAGCGGACATTCTGGAGGAGGAGATCAGGCAGCTGGAGAGCGCCATCGTGCACGATACCTACAGGCTGGAGCGGTGGAATCAGGAGATTATGGAAGCCCAGAAGGAGAAGGAAGAGAGACAGGCCATCCGGGACAACCTCTATGCGGAGCTGGCCAGTGACAAGGATTTTATCGCCAGAGACGAGCAGCAGAAGAAACTGCTGCTTTTGGAGGAACGTGAAAGACAGCTGTCCGGGGAGCGACAGCAGCTGCTTGCAAGTGTGAATATGGCGAAAGTCGAAGTCAACCGGCTGTTGCAGGTGCCGGACGCAGACGACTGCATCCGGTCATACGGCGAACAGCTGGGGCAGCTGGAGAAGACGGTGCAAATCGATGACTTCAAGGATACCCTGCAGAAGGTTATCGCCTACAAGAATCATATGAGCGACCGGGTCTATAAGAGGCGTGCGGAACTGGATATGAACCTGCGGGAGCTGTCCGGGCAGAAGAAAGAATGGGACTTGAAGATCGAGAACCTGATGAAGAAGAAGCTTTCCTATCCGGAGGAAGTCACCCGGGTAATGAATGCCATTAGAGAGGAATTCGTCCGCATCGGCAGGACGCCGGAACCGCGGATTCTGTGCGAGATGTTGGAGATCACGGACGATTCCTGGCGCAATGCGGTGGAGGGGTATCTGAATACGCAGCGTTTCTATATTCTGGTGGAGCCGGATAATTTCGATATCGCCCTCGGCACTTATGACAGACTGCGCAGGGAGAAGAAGACTTACGGCGTGGGGTTGATCAATACGCAGAACCTGGAGGGGTACGATACCGCGCCGGAAGGATCTCTGGCCACGGTGGTCACGTCCGGCAACAAGTACGCCAGACGTTACATCAATATGGTGCTGGGCAAGGTGACCATGTGCGATCATTACAGCCATTTGAAGAAATACAAGACGGCCATCACCAGAGAGTGCATGCGCTATCAGAACCATGTAGCAAGCGCCATCAAGCCTGCCATCTTCGAGACGCCCTATATCGGCAAAAACGCCATTCGGGTGCAGTTGGAGCAGGCAAAGCATAAGAGCAAAGAGCTGGAAAATCAGATCAAAGAGAAACAGAATGTACTGCAGAAGCTGGAAGAGCTGCAAAAACCACTTTCCACGGAGACGGATACCGATATCAAATACCGCGTGGATGTGCTTGTGGAACTCGGGAACACGGCGCAGGAGATCAAAAACTGCCGGGCTAACATCGCCACGCTGGAGAAAAATTCCAATATGATCCTCAAGCAGATTCAGCTGTCGGAGCTGGAGAAGATCATCCGGGAGAAGGAGGAGCAGATCGCCAGAGACAACCGTCGGGTGGGACAGACCGAGCAGAACATCGAGAATACCAAAGGAAGGCTGGCCGACCGGCAGACCTCCCTGGTGGGGCAGAAGGCGCGCTGTGCGGAGTTTGCCGCCGGACAGGAAGAAGATATCGTGCTCTGGGATCACGATTACGAGAAGCAGTTAAAGGACAAAAGCCACGAACAGTTCAAGGAGAACTTTGCCCGCAGAAGGAAGGCCAACCAGACCACCATAGCCAAATGTACGGAATCCATGACAAATGCCATGGTGGAATACAAGACTGCCCACGACTTCGGCGCGGCGGCCACGCTGGAAGGATATCCGGATTTCGAGGCGGAATATAGCAAGCTGAAAAGTTCCGAACTGCTCAGCTATGAAGAGAAGGTGGAGAGCGCAAGGCAGTCCGCCGAGGAGGAGTTCCGGGAGCAGTTCCTGGCCAAGCTGCAGGAGAATATGAAGAACGCCCAGACGGAATTCAAGGAGCTGAACAGGGCGCTTCGGGATATCCGTTTCAGCAACGAGAAGTATGAATTCCTGTTTATGCCCAGCAAACGTTACCGTCATTATTATGAGATGATCATGGATGACTTTAACGCCGTGCAGGGAGAGTCCATTTTCAGCGGTCTTTTCCACGAGAATCATAAAGAGGTGATCGACGAGCTGTTTGAGCGGCTGGCGCTTGATCATGAGAACAGCGCGAAGGCACTGGACGAGTTTACGGACTACAGGACCTATATGGATTATGATATCCGTATCCTGCACAGCGACGACAGTTATTCGCTGTATTCCAAGGTGTGTGAGGAGAAGAGCGGCGGGGAGACCCAGACGCCCTTCTATGTGACCGTGGCCGCCTCCTTCGTGCAGCTGTACCGCAACGGTATCGGCGGCGAGGCCGTGGGGCTGGTGATGTTCGACGAGGCTTTTAATAACATGGATGACGAGCGGATCGGCGGGGTGCTGGAATTTTTGCGCAGGCTGCCGCTGCAGATCCTGATCGCGGCGCCGCCGGATAAGATCCAGTATATCAGCCCCTTTGTGGAGGAGACGCTTTTGGTAATGACGGATGAAAAGGTGAGCTTCGCGGAGAGGTATTACAATGGTGCAGTATGACAAGATGATCCTGAACAGGCTGCTGGACACTTATGAGGCCAGCCTGCTTTCCACAGGAGAGAACAGAAGGAATATTCATATCGAGTTCCGTTTTACGAAAAAGGCGCTGCCGGCTTACTTCGACGAAAGCTCTTCGGAATATGAGCGGATCCACTTTTTCATGGAAAGTCTGGAGGAAAAGCAGCTGATACGGATCTGCTGGCAGGGAGGGCGCAAAGGGCATATCATCGCCAGGGTACAGCTGCAGACGGAAAATCTGGAGACGGCCTATGCTTTTGTGCGCCGGGTGCCGAAGCAGGATCTGGCAGCGGGCCACAGACAGCTGCTGAAAGAGTGCCTTGCGAAGGAGCCGACGCCGGTCTGCCGTGCTTTTGCGGCCCATGTGCTGGAACGTCTGGCGGAACATAAATCCGTGAAGGAATTCGTGCAGCTGGAGGATATCGCGTCTACCAGGCGGCTGCTTGCCGTGATAGAGGCCATCGAGAAGAATGAAGAGCCGCTGTACCTGCGGGAATTTTCGATTCGGCATTTCCAGGATTCCAAGGCCTTCGAGAAGATGGAAGGCAGGATCGCCCATATTTTCAGGCGGTTTCAGGCAGGATGCGAGGAGGCAGCCGTGGAGGAGATCCTGGCGGAATACGGCATCTACCATACGCCGGACTATGTTTATCTGAAAGGGAATGCGGCGCTCTTAGTGGGAGCGGAGAAGATGGATCTGTCGGTGCTAAAGCAGGGACTTGGTATCTCCGGGGAGGATATCGGCAGGATACGGTTTGCGGGTACGGCGGCGGTGAAGCAGGTGATCACCATCGAGAATCTGACCACCTTTTTCCGCTGGCAGGAGGAAGACAGCCTGCTTGTATATCTGGGCGGCTATCACAACAGCGTCCGCCGCGCCCTGCTGATGGAACTCCATGCGGCCTGCCCGCAGGCGGCGTATCATCATTTCGGAGATATTGACGCCGGCGGGTTCGAGATCTACCGTGACCTGCGGGAGAAGACGGGCATTCCCTTCCGGATGTACCGGATGGATCTGGAGACGCTGCAGGCCTATGAACAGTACGGCAGGACGCTGACGGAGAACGACAGGAAACGGCTGCAGAAGATGCACGGACGGGAAGAGCTGCGTGAGGTGATCGACTATATGCTGGCGCATGATGTAAAGCTGGAACAGGAGTGTATCAGGAGGTAGCTGCTGAAATAAAAAGGCAGCGGATTTCCTGTTAAATAAATCGCTGCCAAAAGGTAAACACTATCTGGTTTTCTTATCTTTTGCGAATCATATAAAGGCCATATATTCCTAATAACAAGTACATTGATAAACAACAAACCAATCCTGTTGTCGGATATTGATTACTCTTAGAAAAGCAAAAAGGTATGCCGCACAAATCCACTATAAAATGTAAGATAATCGGTATCCATAAATTTCGGGTTTTGAAATAAACCGCCCCGAAGTAAATTCCTAATGCAGTAGCCCAGACAACTTTGCATATAATTGTCAAAACCGGTTGCCCAAGTGCACCAAAAATATGTCCAAACCCAAATAGTGCAGATGAAATAATAACTGCAAATAATGCAGCATTATTTCGTATGCCAAACCATTTTTCAATGATATTCTGCAACAATCCTCTCAGATAAATTTCTTCCATTATTGCAACACCTATGTAATACACAACGCCCTCTACAATAACTCTATAGATTGTCGGTTTATTATTGAATGGTGAAAGCCCTATGCAAAAAGCAACTGCCACGATAAGCGTAGCAACAAGGGAAGGAATACCATATTTCTTCAAACCATTCGGAATATTTTGAAATTGTAATCCAAAATTCCACTCTTTTATAATGGTTTTCCTGCATACATAACATAAAGCAAAAGCCAATACAAAATTTATCATCAAAGAGAAATAAATCGGTTCAATATCCCTGATTTGTATATTGCAGAATAAAGCCGCAGGTAATGCGGTCATTTCCATAAATGCCATTATTATTGTCAGTATAGTAACACTGATTGATATGCGTTTGTTTATCATAATTCATCTCCATAGCCATTCATTTATTGATTTGCTCAACAATTCTATTCTACTACAAGAACTCTCGAAATTCCATTAAATTCTGCTTAATCTCTTTTTGACTTATTATAAGAAATCATTATCTGCATTGCCTGTTCCCTCTGCCTTGTTGCAGTCAATTCAAAGAAGATACCCGTCAAAGGTGGTTATATCAACACAGTTGTGGTGCATATTGTATTCTGCATATATGAATTTCATATCTTATCAGTCCTACCTTTGCTAATTGGATTTTCGAGAGATATTAAGAAAGCGTTTCCATCAGTTCTTCCTACCCAGTTTATTCTGTGTTATAATTTGTTATAAGTTTTTCTTTCCCGTGTTGTCTGTATAGTGGGGTTAAAACTACCTTGATAATATATTCCATATAGTTAATAACTGTGAGTCTCATTCTATTTTAGATTGGGATGCCTTTGAAACCTCATGGGTCTTCCAACACCATCCGCTGCTTCGCAAAGTTCTGACTATTGCCGAAGTCTTTGATCAATGAAAATGGTTTCAAGGAAAGATCTGGAACAGCGTATAGCCAATGCTTCCACCGTTTTCAGGATGTTTTGGCTAAAATAAAGTAAAGGAGGCTGATAAGCAGTGGAACAGAAAACTCAAAAAACGAAAAAAATTCGTGAAAAAGAAGATGCAATTTTGGATTCAGTGAGTTCAAAATTCAACACAAGCATAATTGCTTATCATGAAACCGGAGATTTATTTGCCGATACCTGTGAAATTGTAGAAAGTGCCCAGAGCATAGCTTATTCTGCCGTTGATACGATTCTGGTTCAAAGGAACTGGTTGATTGGCAGGCGAATTGCAATGGAGTGTCTGGACGAAAACGGAAAAGCAGACTATGGTAAAAAGACAATGAAGAAATTGTCTGCTGAATTGAAAGAAAAATATGGAAAAGGCTTTGACTTTAGCAGTTTATACAGAACAGCTTTTCGCATCAAAGTACAAAACTTGTCTTCCATCTGAGGAACAGCTTCGAGAAGAAATTGAAATTCAAAAGAGATTTTACTATTTACAAAAAAAGGAAGATGAAGAACTGGGTGAGGATAGCTAAAAAGAAAAAGGAAGGGAAGGTATGAAAATGGAGTATAGAAAACTATCCGTGGATGAAGCGGAACAATTTTGGGAGTTGATGAATCAGCTGGATTATGAAACAAAGTATATGCTGTATGAACCGGGTGAGAGGGCAAAGAATCTTTCCATAATTGAATCTGTAATTCGAGAATCCGTTGAAGGAAAAGACTTCCTGCTCGTTGCCGAAACGGATCATAAGCTTATAGGATACATATCGGCGCAAAAAGGCAATTTGAATCGTATCGCTCATTCTGCATATATCGTTGTTGGTATCTTAAAGGATTATCGCGGCAAGGGGATTGGAACAGAGTTTTTTAAAAGATTGAACGTCTGGGCGGAAGAAAATAAAGTTGTCCGTCTGGAGTTAACTGTCATCTGTAAAAATGAAGCCGCAAAACACCTGTACACAAAAAGCGGTTTTGAGATAGAGGGTATGAAACGAAAAGCGGTTTGTGTAGATGGAGAGTATTTGGATGAATACTATATGGCAAAGGTAAGATAATTTCATGTTCACAGGGGAGTTGTGGAATTTGTGCGGGAGAAGCATGTATGAGAGAAACACATATGAGAGAAACATATGTGAGAGAAGCGGTCTGTACACCCGGATAACATGAATAGGATGGAGGAAAACAGGAATGGCAATTATAATAAATATTTATTATAGCGGCAGAAACGGTAATGCAAAAAAATTTGCAGAGGAAATGATTTCCAGCGGGGTGGTGGATGAGATTCGTGCAGAAGATGGGAATATCAGATATGAGTACTTTTTTCCAATGGCAGATAATGAGACGGTTCTTTTAATTGACAGCTGGAAGGACCAGCACTCGATAGATGTCCACCACGCTTCCCCCATGATGGCAAAAATTATAGAACTGCGTGAGAAATATGACCTGCATATGAAAGTAGAGCGTTATAGATCGGACGAGGATGGAATGCCTGCAGCTGATCAGGCCTTTATAAAACAGTAAACTTATGGGCTGCGGTCTGTCAAAAAAGGAGAGAGGATGCCATGGCTAATACAGCATTGCTGCAGGTGAGGACTTCCGCAGAGGATCAAGAAAAATCTACGGAGATTTTGGAAAAATCGGGCACTAATTTATCGGTAATGGTCAACATATCGTAAAAAGGAATTAGAATAACTTTTATATTTCGCTAAGCAGTCATTGCTTAGCGAAATATAAAAGTTTAAAAATAATCAGGCATTTTCTAGTAGATTTTTATGATTCGCGTGGCAATATTTTCCCGGAAGCGCACATCATGATCGACGAGCAGCATGGTAGGGCGATATTTCAGAATGAGAGCTTCTATCTGCATTCTGGAAAAAACGTCGATGAAGTTGAGCGGTTCATCCCAGATATAAAGATGCGCCGGCGTCTGGAGACTTGCCGCGGTCAGCACCTTTTTCTTCTGTCCTTCTGAAAATTCCTCCATATTTTTTGAAAACTGTTCCCGTTCCAGATCGAGCTGGCGAAGGAGTGCAAAAAACAGGCTTTTGTCAAGTTTTTGATCTTTGCAGAACTGCGTCAGGCTGCCCTTGAGAAAGCCCGTATCCTGATTGATATAGGAAATCACAAGCCCGGAGGCGACTTCCATAGTGCCGCTTCGGATTTCAACGCAGGAATCGTCAAAAGGCAGTATCGTCTGGGAGGTGGCAGCGGAGCTTCGGGAGACGGCAAGGGCATTTTTCTGTGCCGCCTGCTGTATGATCGCCTTGATGAGCGTGGATTTGCCGCAGCCGTTCTTTCCGTGTAAAAAATCCGCTCGCCCTGCATCAGTTCAAACTGCAGGTCTTCCAGAACGGGGCGCTCCTGTCCCGGATAACCGGCATACAGATTCCGGGCAAAAATCAGCCTGTCCTTGTGAAACTGCATCGGCATCAGCTTTAGCTGCGCCGGTGTTTCCAGATCCTGAAGCAGGCCTTCTTTTTCCTGAATTTCCCGATCCATCCGATATTTAAAGCTCTTGACCCGCGCCTGCATTTTGCGCGTTTTTTCGCCGATATAAGCGCGCGCATTTAAAAAACGGTCATGCTCCTTTGTGGGATCGAACCCGATCTTTGTACTTTCGTTCTGTTCCGCCCAGCGGGCACAGCGGTCGACGGATTTTTTTAAGGAAGCGATTTCCCTTAAATGCTTTTCATTTTCCGCCTGTGCGAACTGATCCATGCGCTCCTTATTTTGCTGCCAGCTGGAAAAATTGCCCGCCTGCACTTCGATCGTCTGCCGGTTTAAAACGAGCACATGATCCACGCAGGCGTCCAGTACATCCCGGTCGTGGGAGACGAGGATGAAGCCCTTTTTGGCCTGCAGGTAACGTTTTACGACCTCGCGCGCCTCCTGATCCAGATGGTTTGTAGGTTCGTCGATGAGCACAAAATCATTTTCGCCGGAAAAAAGCAGCGCCAGAAATATTTTGGTGCGCTCCCCGTGGCTGAGCGTATCAAAGGGGCGGTACAAAAGCTCTGCCGGAGCGTCCAGCCGTTCCATTTCGATCAGGACGCGCCACAGCTCGCAACCCGGTTTTAATTGGTCTAAAAATTCTGCCGCGCACTGATTTTGTTGTGCGGGACTCATTTCATACGGGAAATAGTCCAAAATTGCCGGAGCGGAAATGCTTCCGGTATATTCGTATTTTCCTGTTAAAAGCCGCAGAAACGTCGTTTTTCCCTTGCCGTTTCTGCCAAGGAATCCAAGTTTCCAGTCCGTATCCACCGAAAACGAAACATTTTCAAACACTGGATCGAAACTTCCCTCATAGTAAAAAGTTAAATTTGTCACATTGATCTGCGCCATACCGTATCCTCCTTTCGGATCTGAAAAAGCCGGACGGCGAAGTTACATGAAAAAACAGAGAACCTCTGTCGCCAAAGAATCTCTGCCTGTAACATTCTCTTTTTCAAACGGATATGAGCACAGCAATTAAAAACCCGATGCAGTCCGGGCAGGCGCTGGCTATACAGGAATAATAAAAAAGAGCAAATGGCAATTCATCCACCTTTGGCAACACGAAATGACAGGGCACCTGTAGGGTACTGCGCCTGTCCGGACTGATGTTCGTGTTTCAAAATAAGCGGATTAAATTATCATTCGTGCTCTCCCTTCAAAATGATGATATAGAAATGGTAGCATAACATTTCTAAAAATACAAGATGAGGATTCTTTTTTATGTGATTATGGAAAGATAGAGCGTTATTATCCGGCCCATTGTATTAAGAAGAAAAGTGAATGTTAATTTTCATAGACTTGTGAAATGTCTGCGAAAATTGACAAATTGACAATTTGAATTGCTTGAACCGGAATCAGTTTTATTGTAGGCTGAAAAAAAGGAGGCAATGCAAAATGAAATTCAACGAAAAACTACTGAAATTAAGAAAAGAAAAAGGGCTTTCCCAGGAAGAACTGGGAATGGAAATGCAGGTATCGCGACAGACCGTTTCAAAATGGGAGGCAGGACAGTCATACCCGGACTTCACCAGACTGGTTATGCTCAGTGATTTCTTTAATATGACGCTGGATGAACTTGTGAAGGACATTGATGTGCAGGAGGTGAGAGAAAATTCCCTTACAAATGAGAAAATAGATTCCATATACAGGGTTTCCCAGGAAGTGGATTCGATTTTTCAAAATAAAAGGATGAAAGATTTTATAAAAGGAATCAAGTGGTTTATAGTGGGCAGCTGTATCTTTGTATGTCTGGTCATGATAATTTCGCTTATACTGCATCTTGTGTATCCGGAAGCCGGTACATTCTGGCGTACCTACTAACTTGAGACAGATTTTTGATATCCCATGTGCTGATCGCGGTGCATGGGATATCTGCATCTAATCATCGGAGTTCTTTTTGCTTATGAGGCAGAAAGCACAAATACAGGCATATCCAATGACAGCGATGATCGACGCTTCTACTCCAAATCCCGCTCCTGTTAATAAGACATTCTCAGACGGAATTATGATTGAAAAGACAGGATTGCCATAACAGCCCTGCACCGTTGTGATGTGTAAGATACCCGTTATCATGGCAAAATTCCAGACTGTGTGTATAACAGCACTGTTTGCAATAGAGTTCCCTTTATAAGCAACAACAGAAAACATGACACCTACCAGTGTTCCGCTTACGATTAAAAGAACAACTCCAATGACAGAGAAAGTTTCCATTGATGGAATATGAAGCAGGCTGAACAGGAATGACGGAGCTGTCACAGCAACATATTTATTCCATCGACTTTCCAGTAATTTCATCATAAAACCCCGGAACAGCATTTCTTCTGTTATACCCGCTTTCAAAGCGGTAAGAATTGAAAAAATTACGATCAAAATCAGTTCGTCGGTTTCAAATGAAGCTGTCTCTGTTTTTCCGATTAGCAGAAATACAAAAATAACAAAAGCCGGCAGCAAAACAGCAAGCAGTAAACCCCAGAATTTAACCTTCATGTTAATTCTAAAGAAATTCATTTTCAAATGGAGAACTTTTGCTGTATACAGCCAAAAGAACAGGCAGGTCAAAAGAAGCTGCCCTGACATTCTTACGATACTATAAATCTCACTGCGTAAAGGTCCTGCATTGGAAAAGACGAAATCCCAGATCAGACTGTTGATTAAATCGCCTGCTAAGAACAAGAGAAAATAGATTCCAACATTTAAGAATACTCTTTTGGTCGAAAAACGCGATTTGTCCTCCATAAATTTGTCTCCTTTTGATTTTATTGCTCTGCACAGGGAAGGAAAGGGCGCTCTGAAATAACCCTGCCAGTAGCAACGTAGCATTACGCACCTGAATCATAATCAAAGTCTATCACATAGGAGATATAATTGCACGTATTATATAGGGTTTATTTCAAAATACAGTCGGAATGAAAAGCCTTAAAGTCATATCGTGGTACTGGTCTTTTTGCCATATTCATTTACCCTGTTACATTTTACTGTTCATCTTTCTTCCTGGATATGTCTGCACAGTGCTGTCAGTCAGCCAAAAGAATTCGCTTTATTTTCAAAAAGCAGATTGAAGTTATTCGGCTGAACGTATATAATTATACTGACAGAGATTAGAGGAAGGGTGGATAAAAATGTTAGCGTATAGTTCTGCCCCGGAAGCAGCAAGAAATGGGGCATTTCAGAAAGACGTGTGCAAAAGTTATGTGAGGGAAACCGCATACCGGGCGTGGCAAAATTCAGCCGCCTGTGGTTGATACCAAAGGGCGCTGAAAAGCCCGCTGACGGAAGATACAGGAAACGGGGTGAACACATTGGTACGGATAGCGATATGTGATGACGATAAGGAAGCTGTCAAATCTCATGGGGATATTGTGAAAAACTGTCTGCGCTCTTGCGGAACAGGTTATGAGATTGCAACTTATACACAAAGCAGCAATCTTCTTTTTGATATTACAGACGACCATTTTTTCTATGATTTGATTTTGCTTGATATAGAAATGCCCGGAATAACAGGCATGGAATTAGCTGAAAAGATCAAACCTCATTTACCAAATGTAAAGATTATTTTTATCACGTCGCATATCGAATATGCGATTGACGCTTTTGAGCTTTCTATTTTCCGTTATGTGCCAAAAAGTGACCTTGGTAATCGTCTGGTGTCCGCGGTGGTAGACGCTGCAAAACTGATTGAGTTAGAGGCAGGCAGGGAGTATATCATTCAAGCTGCCGGACGCATGGAAAAAATACCCTACAAAGACATTTTCTATATCCAGCGTGACGGTGGAAAAAATTCTATGATATGTTCGTGTCTGGGAATATCGAAAGTTAGAAAAAGTCTGCAACAGGTTTTTGGTGAACTGCAGGCACAGGAATTTATTTTCATTGACCGGGGTTATATCGTGAATATCATACAGATTATGAAAATCAGTGACAGCATGGCATATCTCAAAAATGGTGAAACGCTTCCAATCAGCCGTTCCCATTTGCAGGAAGTCAAAAAACAGATAAACAGGTTTTGGGGAGCGCATATATGATGACTTGGTATCAGATACTTTCATTCTTTTTTACGAATGGATTGCGGATATTTTTCGGGCTGTATCTTGTTATAACATTGCAGCAATCAGCTGGAAACAGGATAAAAGCAAGCGTCATTTCTATGTGTGCAGCAGCCTTTATTACCGCGTTGTCCTGTTTCCCCATTCAACAATTTTATCTGACGGGTATAGAAATGATTTTTGTAATACTGATTGCATATTATCTATATGCGGCGCAGCCCAGGATGAGTCTGTTTCTCATTTTCTTTTATGAAGCAGCGGTTGCTTTGTGGGAATTTATTCTATCGGCCGGGCTGGGGGTCATCTTTCAATCAGACCGTTTTCTTGATATACGGTCAAATGGATCTGTAGCGGCAGTTTGGATTGTCCGGCTTTTTATGCTGGGAATTGCCTTTCTTACTGCGAAATCGCATAAAAGAAAGGAAACTCTATCACCACGGATAATAGCCGGAATTGCAATGGCTGGTTTGCTGGGAACCGTTCTTTTGTCCGGACAGAATACCGTATCCATAAGTGTCGACCAACTGACAACCTGGATTATCCTCTCAATGCTGATCCTTGCAGCAATCTTATTTTTCAACCTTAACCGCCAATATGAAATGGAAAAAAAGATCATGCTGCTTGAAAAAGAAAAAAGTGCGTTATTGGCGCATGACTATCAGACCCTTAAAAATGTTTATGCCGCTAACGCAAAATTGTTCCATGACTTCCAAAATCATATTGATGCAGTGTATCACTATCTGTTAAAAAACCATACAACGGAAGCTGCCCGCTACATTGAAAATCTGCGATCTCCAATACAGGAAATCACACAGACAGCATGGGTAGGCGACGAAGCCGTAGACTATCTGATCAACAGCAAGATTGCCCTTGCTGCTTCCCAAAATATACAGACAGGTACAAACATTGAATTTCCACGCCGCACCAATATACAAAGTGTTGACCTGGTTGCGATTTTAGGTAATCTTTTGGATAATGCCCTTGAAGCGGTAAAAAATGAGGAAGCTGGATTTCGCTTTGTCAATTTAACAATCCGCCGCATCAATGATATGCTGGTGATCAAGGTGGAAAACGGGTGCAGTGCTGCACCTGCCGAAATGAACGGAAGTTTGCAGACTTCCAAAGCAGATAAAACTTTGCACGGTTGGGGACTTCAAAGCGTCCGTGCCGCCGCTGAACGCTATGACGGGACGGTCGAAACAGAATACAGCAATCAGATATTCCGTGCTGTTGTCACCTTATCTTTTGAAGCAGTAAAGGCATAATCAAGCTATCGGGAAAGCAGACCGTCCATGCCGGCGGTCTGTTTTTTCATGGACAAAAACCTGCCGATTATGGACAAAGCGGAAGAAATGTCGCTTTTGCAGTATGCTGTGACTGTAACAGAGACTTACACACAAAACGAAATGGAGCTTCCTGTCCGTAACTGGAAGATTGAAAATGATTTGTGGCACCACCCGCGAAAGTATATTGTACCGCTGATTATATTTTTGATTGCAGGGCTTATCGGTATGTGGTCTGTAAGTGTATGGGTTTTGCTCTGCATTGTCATAGCTGAAGTTTTAAGCTTATCACTTGTTGTAAGGAGGATATAGCACCATGAAGAATACAAAACGCTGCCCTAAATGCAGCTCACAAAATATTGTCCGTGTTCCCGATAACCAAAACCGTCATGCCAGCGGGAACAATATTTATACTTCGACCTTTACATTGATGAAAAAAATCCCGGTTATACGCTATGTCTG
>ERZ808028.94-NODE-94-length-96779-cov-13.741505_pt1 | contig 96779 bp, 81 predicted proteins | sample MGYA00380184_ERZ808028 | MGnify/ENA primary metagenome ERZ808028 (study PRJEB31490, sample SAMN06133397) | mouse gut metagenome | isolation source: J8_1 | host: mice | place: China: Chengdu | collected 2015-05 ... | reverse complement strand
AAAAAATAAGCTTGGGCAACCATTTTCATAACGTTTTGTGCCTGAGCGTAGCGAAAGGAATGGATATAACTATGGAAAATCATAATGGAAATCAAAATGTAGGAAATTCTATACAGGCAATCCTGTTTGACTTGGATGGGACTCTTTGGAATGCAGTTGACGGGATTCACAAGACATGGAATCAGGTGGTGTCAAACCACCCGGAGTACAGAACGAATCCGATCTCGTTTGAGGAGTTGGAAGGCTGTCTTGGACTTCCGATGACAGAGATTGCGGCGCGTTTATTTTCGGGGACGACACCAGCACAGCAGCAGGCGCTGATGGACGAGTGCTGTGCGGTGGAGAATGCCTATCTTGCAGAACATGGCGGCATTCTTTATCCAAAGCTAGAGGAGACACTGCTGGAATTGAAGAAAAGGTACAAACTCTTTGTGGTGAGCAACTGCCAGCAGGGGTATATCGAGAGTTTTATCAAGGCACATCGGCTTGAAACGTGTTTTGATGACACGGAGTGCTGGGGGAATAATCTGCTTCCCAAAGGAGAAAATAACAAGCTTATCATGGAGAGAAACGGTGTGACGAAGGCCGTGTATGTGGGCGACACAGCGGGCGATGAGGAGTCTGCACGCGTGGCAGGGATTCCGTTTATCTTTGCAAAATATGGATTTGGAGAGCCGAAGGCGCCAGATTATGTGTTGGAAGAATTTGCGAAGCTGCCTGCGCTTATGCAGCAGATTGAGCAGTTGTAGAAGCTATCGTGCGATTGGACAAAGCAGAGGGGCAATCCGCATTCAGACAGCGGGAATGAAACGGATTGGAAAAATTGTGTGTACGGGTACAGGCAAAGAGTGGAAATAAGGAGAGAGAAAATGAGTATACGTATAGGAATATTAGGATATGGCAATCTGGGGCGCGGCGTGGAGTGCGCGGTGCGGCAGAATGAGGATCTCGAACTTGCGGCAGTGTTTACGCGCAGGGAACCGGAGACGGTCTCGATTTTGACAAACACTGCAAAGGTGTGCAGGATTTCGGAGGTGGAGACGTGGAAGGACAAGATCGACGTGATGATTCTCTGCGGCGGCAGCGCGACAGATCTTCCGGCACAGACACCGGCGTATGTGAAGCATTTTAACGTGATTGACAGCTTTGACACCCATGCGCGCATTCCAGAGCATTTTGAAAAAGTGGATGCCGCTGCGAAGGAGAGCGGTCATATCGGCATTATCTCGGTGGGCTGGGACCCGGGAATGTTCTCGTTGAACCGCCTGTATGCGAATGCGATTCTTCCAGAAGGCAGAGATTATACATTTTGGGGGAAGGGTGTCAGTCAGGGACATTCGGATGCCATTCGCCGAATTGAGGGTGTGAAAAATGCAAAACAGTATACCATACCAGTTGAAGCCGCGCTGGACGCGGCGCGTTCTGGCAGCAATCCAGAACTGACAACGCGTCAAAAGCACACGCGGGAATGTTTTGTCGTGCTGGAGGAAGGCGCTGACGCGGCAAAGGTCGAGGAGACGATCAAGACAATGCCAAATTATTTTGCTGACTACGATACGACGGTGCACTTTATCAGTGAGGACGAGCTGCTCGCAAATCACAGTGGGATTCCACACGGCGGTTTTGTGCTGAGAAGCGGCGTGACAGGCTGGGAGAAAGAGCACAAGCATTTGATCGAATATCGTCTCAAACTTGATTCCAACCCGGAATTTACCGCGAGTGTGCTCGCAGCCTACGCGCGGGCGGCACATCGTCTGTCACAGGAAGGACAGAGTGGGTGCAAGACTGTATTTGATATCGCACCGGCATATCTGAGTGCAAAGAGCGCGCTGGAGCTGCGGGCTTCCATGCTGTAAATAGAGACTTTGTTTAAGGTTCCGCGAAAGCTGACTGGAAAGTGGAAATATGAAGCAGTTGCAAAATTGTCTGAGCTATGCTATCTTATAAATAAGTTAGATAAAACTAACTTATAACCTTTAAAAACTCGAATCATATACTATAATGAAGAAAAAGGGGGAAAATAGCATGGATATCAGCGTAGCGGCAGGGGTGATGATACCTTTTATCGGCACGACGCTTGGCTCGGCTATGGTTTTTTTCATGAGAAACCAGATAAATAAAAAGATTGAGAAATTGTTGATGGGATTTGCGGCGGGGGTGATGGTGGCGGCTTCAGTATGGTCGCTTCTCATTCCGGCAATCGACATGGCGGCAGAGCAGGGAAAGGTTGCATGGATACCGGCAGCAGTGGGATTTATTTTAGGAATGGCATTTTTGCTGCTTTTGGACAGTGTGATACCGCACTTGCATCTGGACACAGATAAACCAGAGGGCATGAAAACCAAGGTCAAAAAGACAACGATGATGGTGTTCGCTGTCACATTGCACAATATACCCGAAGGGATGGCAGTCGGTGTGACCTTCGCGGGAGCACTCTTAGGAGATACACAGATTACGATGGCGGGGGCGTTTACACTGGCGCTGGGCATTGCAATACAGAATTTCCCGGAGGGCGCGATCATCTCGATGCCGCTCAAAAGTCAAGGGACTTCCAAGAAAAGAGCGTTTGCTTACGGCTTGCTGTCAGGGCTTGTCGAACCGGTTGGCGCGGTGCTGACGATTGTTCTTGCGGGATTGATCGTGCCAATGCTCCCATATTTTCTTGCTTTTGCAGCAGGTGCGATGATCTATGTTGTGGTGGAGGAGCTGATTCCAGAGTCACAGTCAGGTGAGCATACAAACATCGGAACGATTGGTGTCGCAGTGGGATTTGTTGTGATGATGATTCTGGATGTGGCTCTGGGGTAATATGGTTATTGCTGCGGCAGAAATAATTCATTGTGTTTGTATCCGCTGCAAGCTTTTTTCAGCTTCATACTGCTGGCAGCGAGGAGAATACTGCTGACGCTGCGGGCTTTCTGCGGGCAGACGGCGATACAGCGCATACAGGAAATACAGCGGTGCGTATCGGTCTTGGAGGGGGAGTCGGTGTCAATTGCGCCTACAGGGCACTTTTTTGCACAGAGACCGCATTGGGTGCAGGACTGACTTGCCTGAGGTTTGATGGGAACGCCGTTGTATTCACGGTAGGGCCGGTTTCCGGGCAGGTTCAGGGGAGTTGATGGCGCGTCGGAGGCAATATGTTCCCGGATAATTTGGGCAAATGAGGCGAGTTCTTTTTCGTCCTGCGCGTCTGGGCGGCTGGCGGCATACTGGCGCATGATGGAATGTTCTGCGATGGCGGCAACCGCAGCAGCACAGATAAATCCGCAGTCTGCCAGCGTATCTTGCAGCTCTGCAAAGGTATCATCGTAAGCGCGGTTTCCGTACACGACGATGAGTATGGCGCGTGCGCTGTTTCCCTGCATCTGGCGAAGCCGCGATACCGCGCAGTCGGGAACGCGTCCGCCGTAGGAGGGGACAGCGATGATGCAGATGTCCTCTGCATGAAATGAATACATAGAATAATCTTGGCTGCGGTCAGTGAGATCAATCAAGGTGCTCTGAGGGCAAAATGATTTCACAAAAATGTCCGCAGCTTTTTTCGTGCCGCCGGTGGGGCTGAATACAATCTGATATACTGACATGGTAAGGGATACTCCTTTCTTATGGGTTGCGGTGCAGTCGAACAGAGGAAATGTTTTCCTTCATTTGTATCTCTAACAGAATAGCACAATCGCACACATATTTCTATCAAAAATTCAATTAATTTCTTCCGCCCGCCCTCCGCCCACTGTATCGGCGTTATCTATTCGCCCATCTGTAAAAGGAGCTGCATATGCTCTTTTCGTTCGGTGGACTTTGATCGGCTGCTGAGAAAATATTACGAGAAATTCAGTTTTCAATCAGAATTGCCCGATGTATAATAAAAGCAGTGGAAGAAGATGTTATTTTTGAATACAACAGCGCAGACACATCAGTACGAATTAGTATGTCTGAAACTAGAGGGAGGTTTATAAAATAATGAGTTCGCAGTATGTTTGCAGAGAAAAAATTACTTGATCAGTCCTTTGACGACATTCGGGAGTATGAGTTTGAATAAAGATGCAGAGAGCCCAAAGCCGAAAGAAGGCAGGAACAGGGAGGTATATAAGCGATAAAATGGATTGTGACATGATGTTCAACGAAGCGTTTCGTATTGAATCAACGCTTCGTATGTTCTAAATAGATTTTCTTTTTGATATACTGCGATCAAATATAGCAAAGGAGATTTATTGTATGGATCAAAAAAGAATCGGTGCATTTATTGCACGGTGCAGAAAAGAAAAAAATCTGACACAAATGCAGCTTGCCGAACTATTAGGGATTACCAATCAGGCAGTTTCCAAATGGGAAAATGGAAGAGGAATGCCAGAGGTGTCACTTTTACAGCCTTTGTGCAAGGCTCTGGGTATTAGTTTGAACGAACTTTTTTCGGGAGAGCATATATCAGCGGAGGAATACAAAGGAAAAGCGGAAGAAAATATTTCCAAACTTTTTAAAGAAAAACAAATTGCCAATCTTAAACCTGTAAAATACGTATTTTCCATCTGTGCGAATGTCACTTTACTTGTAGCGGTGATTGAATTAGCAATTGGTGTTGTTGGGAATTTTTTTCATTCAACGATACTGAAAGCCATGTTAATCAATGTTTCTGTATGGCTAATATTGTTTTTGGCTTCAATGGGGAAACTGGTATATGACAAGAAAAAATTGAAGAACCTAAAGTATTCAGGCACTTGTATGGACTCCGAAATAGAGGACATGATTCCGGCAGCTTGGATTAGAGTAGGAAACTACATCAGTTGCAGAATTGTCTGCCGGTTTATTTATGAGGGTAAGGAATACAAGGCAGTAAGTACCTATTATGTTTTGACCCCATTTATTCAAAGAGAAGATTTATATGCGAATGTTTATATCGACAATGCGAATCCTGCCCAATACAGTGTAGAGCTTTTTCAGACAGGCTGATAAATGATTTTTGAAAAAAGTAGTTGAAGTTTAGTTGGGGATGTGCTAGTCTAATTTTAGACCGTAGGAAGGCATGGGTAATGCCCGAATCCAAATATTCCATTGGCGGGGAGGCAGCTGTGAGAAACGGCTGCCTATTTTTGTTATGAAAGAATGGCAATTTTGGGAGAATCCCAATAAGTTTCCGTTCGACAAGTTTTCCGAAATCCAGCTATACTTTTTGAATGGCAAAGCGTATAATGAAGTCGGCAACAAATCAAATTTTTTTTGTGCATTTGACGGATAGCACATTCTACCAAAAAGAGGAGGAAGAGAAATGTTAAACAATTTGTTATTGAATCCAAAAGAGTTTGTAATTGACGAAATTGACGAGATTGACGAGATTGACGAGATTGATGGAGTAAACAATGACATTTACTGTAAAAGACTGATAGAGAAATGGACACCTCAACTGGAGACCGAAATGCTGGAGGCCTTTATACGTCTTTATTATGATGAAATGTATGGAAATTGGGGACCTGATGACGAGGAAGAAAGTAAAGAATATTGGCCAGAAATAAGCTCTCCGGCAGATCTTGTCAAATACACGGGCACAGAGGTTATACTTTATGCTTTGGAAGACGCAGTTTATGCTAGACGCAAAACAGGAAATCCCCCCTATGAGTCGAAAAATGTTCCAGTATGTGTTATATTGCTGCTGAATTGTCCATGGGACGAAGACCACGGTTGGGCTGCGGTGTTTATAGATGAAAAATTTGTGAAAGTTGGCCGTGACATCGTTGATTGTGTTTGGCTGGATTGATTTGTGACAGGAGTTAAGAGGAAGTTATGAAAAAGTACATATCATTTTTTAAACTTCGATTTGCCACGGGAATGCAGTATCGAATGGCATCTGTCGCAGCGTTGACCACACAGCTTATTTGGGGATTGATGGAATGTCTGGCATACAAAGCAGTCGCAGAGGCGATGGGCGGCAGGATACCGATGGATTACACTTCCATTGTGACCTATATCTGGCTGAAAGAAGCGCTGTTTATCCTTTTTAACACATGGGCAGCGGACAATGAATTGTTTGCGATGATCACCAGCGGCGATGTTGCCTATGAGCTGTGCCGTCCGGTTTCTATCTATTCCATGTGGTTTTCAAGAACGACTGGCGCGAGAATAGCTGAAGCATTGATGCGGTGTATTCCTGTATTGTTTTGTGCGTTTCTGATGCCAAGAGCCTATCGGATGACGCTGCCGGTGAGCGGGGTTTCCTTTCTGTTGTTTCTGGGTACCTTATTGTTGGCGAGTGGCATTACAGTCAGCTTTTGTATGCTGGTTTATATGCTGAGCTTTTTTACGATTTCACCGCAGGGCTGGCGTATGGTACTGACAGGAGCAGTTGGATTTTTGTCAGGAAATATTATCCCGCTGCCGTTTTTCCCCAAGAAATATTTATCTTTATTGGAGCTCACGCCGTTTGCCTATATGCAGAATGTTCCTTTTCGGATTTACAGCGGTGATCTTGCCGGCGCAGAAGTGTCGAGATGCATCATCAAACAAATTTTCTGGCTGGCGACGCTTATGCTCGCCGGCGTTGTCCTGTGGAAACAGGCGGAAAAAAGAATTGTGATTCAAGGGGGATGAGACGGTGAAGTTCAAAGAAAATATGAAATTGTATGTGAAGTATGCCGCTGTGTGTACGCAAGGTATCATGCAGTATAAACTGTCCTTCTTTCTGATGGTTTTTGCGCGTTTTATGATTGCATTCTGCGAACTGATCGCGATAAAGTTCTTGTTTTCCGGCCTTACACAGATCAAAGGTTATACTTATGGAGATGTGCTGCTGTGTTTTTCGATGATTCAAATGTCCTTTACCTTTGCGGAGCTGTTCGGCAATGGATTCAAGGTGTTTTCTGGAATGGTGCGAAGGGGAGAGTTTGACCGGCTGCTGCTGCGGCCATGCAGCTTGATTCTTCAAGTCATAGGAAGCAGATTTGAAGTCGGAAGAACAGGACCATTATTGACGGCGCTGGTCACGCTGGTTCTGGGAATCAGGCATAGCCAGATTACATGGAATCTACTGACAGTTTGGACGATCGCTGCCATGATCATAGGGGGAATGTTCTTGTTTATCGGTCTGTTTATGCTGGAGGCAAGTTTATGTTTCTTTACGATTGAGGACACTTCGCTGATAAATGCACTTACTTATGGCGCCAAGGAACACAGCAAGTATCCAATAGATATTTATGGAAAAGGAGTTATGCGGTTCTGTACTTATGTTATTCCGTATACCTTGATACAATATTATCCCTTGCAGGTCTTGCTGGGAAAAACGCGTGAGTGGTATTTTGCATTTTGTCCGCTTGGAATTCTTGTTTTTCTGGTGATTTGTTATGTGGTATGGCAGTTTGGTGTAAAAAATTATCAGTCGTGTGGTTCGTGAGCCTGCCTGAACTCTTGTACATTACAGTAAATTGCATTATAATTTGAGAAAGATGAAAAAACTAAACAATATACAGGAGGTGCTGCGTATGAAACGATGTGCATGGTGCATGTGCAATGAAAAGATGATCCGTTATCACGATGAAGAGTGGGGTGTTCCGCTGCATGATGACAGGAAGCAATTTGCTTTTCTGATGATGGAAGTGATGCAGTGCGGCCTGAACTGGAATATGATGATTCAAAAGAGGGAAATCTTTGACGCGTGTTTTGATGGGTTTGATTATCAGCGGGTGGCGGCCTACACGGAGGCGGAGATCGAGCGGATTCTTGCAACAGACGGAATGATTCGGTCGCGCAGAAAAATCGAGGCGGTTATTCATAATGCGCAGTGTTTTTTGCGCGTGCGGGAGGAGTTTGGCTCATTTAGTGCATATTTGTGGCAGTTTTCCCAAGGAAAGACGATTTTGTACATGGGACACCAGAAAGGCGGTATCCCGGCGAGGAATGGCTTGTCTGATATCATCAGCAAGGATTTGAAAAAGCGGGGCTTCAAGTACCTTGGCTCCGTCACCGTCTATTCGCATCTACAGGCGTGTGGAATGATTAATGACCATGTAGAGGAATGCCTTCGCTACAGGGAGGTGTTAGAGGGCGTCGAAACAGTAAGAAAGAGACGCGATCAGGAAGCTTAATGTAATTGAGGTTTGGTATCAAATGGCTTGAGCGTCGAAACAATAAGAAAGAGACGCGATCAGGAAGGGGAGGAAGTGGCTGTTGACAGGTTGTTGATGTTAGATTTTGATACTTGTTGCGGCTGTTGTGAAAGCGTTGGTGCAATCGGGGCGTTTGCGGACAAGGCTTGACTGAATTGAGGAGGGATACGGATATGAAGAGACAGTACGCGCTTGCAGTGTTAAGTGCCTGCATGTTTTCACTGGCGGGGTGCGGTAGTGTTGTGACGCTGAACAGTACAGAGAAAGAGACACAAGCGCAGGAGACAGAAATGCAGGAAATCGAAATGCAGGAAATCGAAATGCAGGAGATAGAAATGCAGGAAATCGAAATGCAGGAAATCAAAATGCAGGAAAGCGCAACGCCGGAAGAAAATAGTGCACTGCATGATTCGCTGCAAAACGCTGCAAAAAAGAATGAAAGTTCTGCAAAATCGGCGACAGTGACGATTGCGGATACTACGCAGGAACGATATGAGTATTATCTGACGAAGGAGGAGCTGCTCGCAGATGTCGGGCAGGGGATTATATTTCGTGTGGACACGGCATTTCAAAAGCCGATGTGCCCGATCGTGAACGAGGGAAACTGGCCTTTTTATGTGCATGAGGACAATGTGGTAAACTTGGAAATCTCGTATTCTAATTTGATTTCAAAAACTGGCAAAACGTTTTATCCATATGGGGAGAAGGTGTGCGTAGATGTGCTGTCGCCGGATGGGGAAACAGCCTATCATTTCGAGAAGCTGTACGACGAGATTATGCAGGATACTTCCATACAGGAACAGATTGCGGTCACGCCGGGAGAATGGATGCTGAAAATCAGCTTTGCATATGTCTGCGATGAGGCGCGGTCGCATTTTAAGGTCTGCGCTTCTTATGAATCGCCGTCGGAGGAGGATATCAATTGGCTGCGGGAGGCGCGTCTGAGAGAACATGATGCGGGAATCCAGCCGGAGACCAAGGGTGACACCGCGGATTTTGAACTGACAGATGACGGAAAGAAATTTCTTGAATATATTTGTAAGACGGTCAATGATTTTGAGCGTACTGACGAGAAAGATGAGACATTTTGGAGGGATTTCTTGTTTTTGGCATATACTGGTTTATGGGAGGACGAGGCAGAAATTGTCAAAGTTCCCCGTGCGGATCTGGGATTTGATGAACCGGTGGTGAAAGTGCGTCTCGAGGAGGCGCAGGCGTATGCGAGGCTGGTCTTTGGGGAGGAGCTTCCTGATTTAAAGCCTGCATTTGAGGAGATGAAGGAGAGACAGACATCGTTCTTTTTTGCAGATGGCTGTTATTATATAGGCACATCGGATTTCCCGGATTTTCAGTTTCACTTTGACGACTGCACTGTCTATGAGGAGGAGGGCAGTGTCTATGCAGTTGCGCAGTATGGCATTGACTTTGAGGGCGCGTCAAATGTGGGAACCGTGCGGCTGACACTTGTTCCGGCGGAAAATGAAAACGGATTTGTGCTCATCGAAAAGGAGCGGGCGTTCGTCTCGGGATTTTAGGGGCAGCGCATGAATGGGGGTGCGGATTTGGAACGCAGAATGATTGTGAATATCGGCGAACAGCGATTTGATAAAATGATTGAGGAGCACAAATTTTATATTGACAAGACAGGTTTTATTAAGGAATGGTGGGAGTACGGCTCGACAGTGACGCTCATCACGCGCCCGCGCCGTTTTGGCAAAACACTTAATTTGCGAATGCTTGAGAGTTTTTTCTCAAATCAGTATGCGAACCGAGGAGACCTTTTTGAAGGGCTTTCAATCTGGGAGGAAAAAGTGGATTTTTCTTCTTCTGAGGCGTATCCGTACAGGCATCTGCAAGGCACAGTTCCGGTGATATTTCTAAGTTTTGCAAGTATTGAGGCGGCAGAGTACACAGACATGGTATACAAGATTACGGAGGTCATCTCACAACTGTATGAACAGAATCGTTTTCTGCTAGAAGGAGACTTGTTAAGCGAGAATGAACAGAATTATTATAGGAAGATACAGCCCGGAATGGGGAGTGAAGTGGCAGCGGGGGCAATTCACTCGATGGCAGGATTTTTGCAGCGTTATTACGGCACAAATGTGATGATTTTGCTGGATGAATATGACACGCCGATTCAGGCAGCATGGCTTTGTGGGTACTGGGACAAGGCAGTCTCATTTTTCAGCGGTCTTTTTAACAGCACATTTAAGACAAATCCATATCTGCTGCGAGGGCTGATTACTGGAATTACAAGAGTTGCGAAAGAAAGTATTTTTTCTGGACTGAACAATCCAGAAGTGATTACGACGACATCTGATAAATATGCGGCGTATTTTGGCTTTACGGAGGAAGAAGTGTTTCGCGCGCTGGACGAAGCGGGACTAGGCGCGGAAAAGCAGAAGGTCAAGAAATGGTATGACGGCTTTACATTTGGCAGATATACAGATATTTATAATCCGTGGTCCATCGCATCGTTTATACGAAATGAGGGAAGATATGACGCTTACTGGGCAAATACAAGTTCAAACGGGCTAGTCAATTCGCTGATACAGGGCGGAAACACCGAAATCAAGATGATGATGGAGGAACTTCTGCAAGGGAAAGCGATTGTGGTTGAGATGGACGAGCAGATTGTCTTTAACCAGCTAGGCGGCGATGCAAACGCCGTGTGGAGCCTGCTTCTTGCGACAGGGTATTTCAAGGTATTACAGCTTGCAGTGGTGGAAGAGGAGAATGGTGAAGACGGTGAGGAAGGCGATGTCTGGTACACGCTCGCACTGACCAACCTTGAAGTGCGCCGAATGTTTCGGAAGATGGTGAGGGGCTGGTTTTACGGTGATGCTAAGCTTTCCTATAACAACTTTATCAAGGCGCTTCTCGCAGCCGATGTAGAGGCGATGAACGAGTTTATGAATAAGATTGCGCTGTACAGTTTTTCGCGTTTTGACATCGCAAGGAGTGTGGCGGAGGACGATGCCCCAGAGCGTTTTTATCATGGATTTGTGCTGGGGCTGATTGTGGAGCTTGCCGGTCGGTTTGAGATTATCTCCAATCGGGAAAGCGGTTTTGGACGCTATGATGTGATGCTGATTCCAAGTGACAAACAAAAGGATTGTGCGAATATTATCGAATTTAAGGTACACAAGCCCCAGAAAGAAAAAGACCTTGCGCAGACCGTTGAGAATGCGCTTGCCCAGATTGAAGAAAAGCAGTATGCTGCGCAGTTGGCTGCGAGAGGCTTTTTGCCAACGCAGATTAAAAAATATGGTTTTGCGTTTCGGGGAAAGGAATGCCTGATTGGCAGTAATACGTATGACGTATCTGATATAGTAGAAAAAGATAAGGACAATATGCAGCAATGAAACGAATATTTTTTGTAGAAGATGATTTAAGTCTGATCAACGGATTGACATTTGCGGTCAGAAAACAAGGGTATGCGGTTGATGTAGCCCGCACATGCCTTGAGGCGGAGACGCTGTGGGGCAGTGGACACTATGATTTGGTGATTCTGGATGTGTCACTTCCTGACGGTTCCGGGCTGGATTTGTGCAGGCGGATTCGTGAGACTTCCAAGGTGCCAGTCATGTTTTTGACTGCCGCTGACGAGGAGACAGACATTATCATGGGGCTTGATATCGGAGCCGATGACTATATCACAAAGCCTTTTAAGCTGGCGGTATTTCTGGCGCGTGTCAATGCGATGCTGCGCAGGGGCGGCAATTTCAGCCAGCCGGACGCCGAGCGGACTTCGAACGGCATTACGCTATTGCTGACAAAGGGAGAGGGCTACAAGAACGGAAAGCCGTTAGAGCTGACTTCGAGCGAGTATCGGCTGCTGTGCCTTTTTATGGAACACCCGGATCTTGTGCTCTCCGCGGAGCAGATTTTGGGCAGTCTGTGGGACTGCGACGAGAAATATATTGACAACAAGACACTGACAGTCTATATCCGCAGACTGCGCATGAAAATCGAGGACGATCCCAGCGAACCGAACAAGATTGTGACCGTCCGCGGCATGGGGTATAAGTGGAATACGCGGACGGACGGGTGAGGGCAAAGAACAGTATTCCATTCAGGCAGATATCTGTTTACGGTAGTGATGCCAAGCCTGAACTTTGTGGACAAGTTCAGGCGTTAGAGGCACAAAACAATGAGCTTGTCAATCTTGGCAAGATATTCATTAAGATTTCCACTCATAAGTAAATTAATGTAGGTAATTCTACGATAATGCTGTATAAAATATAAATACCGTTGACCGTAATTAACAATTTCAAAATTTCCTTTATCTGCATTTCAAGATTCAGAATAGCATAGTCGTTTTCTTTTCGATATGTACTGTCAAGTTGCTTCAATAAAGATTTCACAGTAGATTCCTCCGGTATATTAAATTATTTCTACAAATTCATTATATCTAATCAACTTCACATATTATCTAAAACGTCGAAAGGGACATTTTCATAAGTGAAGTGCCCCTTGGTCGTGTTCTTGTATTACAAGAAAAGAGTGATAATAAACACAAAAATAGTGGAAAATACAACGATATAGTGATACAATGTGAAATATATTTGGAGGGAAACGGCGAATGAAAGTAAGTTATAATCGTTTGTGGAAATTGATGATTGATAAAAAAATGAAAAATTCGGAACTTCAAAAAAAAGCACAGATAAGCGGTAATATCATTACAAGACTGAATAAAGACGAGTTTGTTTCTATGGAAACGATTGCGAAAATTTGTGATGTGCTTGAATGCGGTGTTGACGATATTTTGGAATTTTCAAAAGATTGAGGAGGATATAGGAGTGGCAGTAAAAGCAAAGGCGAAAGAAGTTTCTATGGAGGAGGCTCTATGGAAGTCTGCGGATAAATTAAGAGGTTCGGTAGAACCATCTGAATATAAGCATGTCGTTTTAAGTTTGTTTTTCTTAAAGTTTGCAAGTGATAAATTTGAAGCTCAAAGAGCAAGAATCATTGCAGATGGTATGGAAAAATTTGTGGATAATATTGCGTTCTACACAAAAGATAATGTGTTCTATTTGCCGCAGGAAAGCAGATGGAATTATATTATGGAGAATGCTAAGCAAGATGATATTGCTTTAAAAATAGATACAGCGCTCTTTACAATTGAGAAAACAAATCCTATTTTAAAAGGTGCTTTGCCAGATAATTATTATTCCCGTTTACAGATTGATACAGTCAAATTGGCATCTTTGTTAGACGAAATCAATAAGATTGACACGACAAAGGATAAAGAGAACGATATGATTGGTCGTATGTATGAATATTTCCTAAGTAAGTTTGCGATTGCAGAGGGAAAAGGGAAAGGCGAATTTTATACGCCTAAAACGATTGTAAATTTAATTGCAGAGTTGATAGAACCTTACGATGGAACATTATATGACCCATGCTGCGGTTCGGGAGGTATGTTTGTACAGTCTATAAAGTTTATTGAGGCGCATCATGGGAATAAAAAGAAAGTTTCCATCTATGGGCAGGAATATACAAATACAACGTATAAGCTGGCGAAAATGAATCTGGCAATTCGGGGAATAGCGGCGAATCTTGGAGAAATGGCGGCGAATACGTTTACAAATGACCAGCATAAAGATTTGAAGGCGGACTATATCATGGCAAATCCGCCGTTTAATCAAAAAGAATGGCGTGCTGCTGATGAACTGACAGATGATGCAAGATGGAATGGATATGAAGTACCACCGACAAGTAATGCAAATTATGGGTGGATATTAAATATTGTGTCAAAAATGTCACAAAACGGAGTGGCAGGCTTTTTGCTTGCCAATGGCGCATTGTCTGACGATGGAACAGAGTTGAAAATCAGACAGAGATTGATTGAAAATGATTTGGTGGAAGCAATTTTGATATTGCCGAGGAATCTTTTTTATACGACGGATATCAGTGTAACGCTTTGGATTCTGAATAAGAATAAAAAAGAGCGTACAGTGGATATGAATGGAGTAGAGAAACACTATCGCAATCGGGAAAAGGAAATACTCTTTATGGATTTGCGACAGATAGGAAGTCCATATGAAAAGAAATACATAGAGATGACAGAGGCGGACAGGGCAAAAGTGGTTGAAACGTATCATAATTGGCAGCAGAAAGAGTATGAAGATACTTATAAGAATATACCGGAATTTTGTTATTCTGCTGGATTTGACGAGGTAAAAGAAAAAGGATTTACGCTTGTGCCAAGCAGATATATTGAGTTTGTGAATCGGGATGAGAATATTGATTTTGATACCAAAATGAAAACGCTGCAAGCGGAATTAAAGGAATTGCTGATTGAGGAGGAGAAATCGAAAGCAGATTTGTTAGAAGTGTTTAAGGAGTTGGGGTATGAAATCGAATTATGAGAAACTTGGTAAATATATTAGCCAAGTGGATATAAGAAATAAGGATTTAAAGATAACTCGATTATTGGGGGTAAGTATTAGTAAATCCTTTATTGAGTCTATTGCAAATACAATAGGAACGGACTTGTCAAATTATAAGGTGGTTCAGAAGGGGCAATTTGCATATGGACCTGTGACATCCAGAAATGGAGAGAAAATATCTGTAGCATTGTTAGAAGAAGATGAATGTATTATTTCAAGTTCGTATATAGTGTTTAAGATAGTGGTTGTAGAAAAGTTATTGCCAGAATATTTGATGCTTTGGTTTAGAAGACCAGAATTTGATAGATATGCAAGATATAAATCTCATGGCAGTGTTCGAGAAATATTTGATTGGAATGAATTGTGTGATATAGATTTACCTGTTCCAGATATTACAGAGCAGAGAAAAATTGTTGGAGCGTATAAGAGTGTGGAGGAGAGAATTGAGCTTAAACGGAAGATAAATGATAATTTACAACAGCAAGCGCAGGCAATTTATGTTTCAATGTTTGTTGAAAATGCTAATCCAACATGGCAACAAGGTCATCTTTCTGAGCTTGTTACCGTAAAGTACGGAAAAGATCACAAGAAATTGGCTGATGGCTGCTATCCTGTCTACGGTTCAGGCGGTATTATGCGTCATGTAGAGCGTCCGCTGTACGACAAAGAATCTGTGTTGATACCGAGGAAAGGTACACTCAACAATGTTATGTATGTCAATCAGCCTTTCTGGTCTGTCGATACCATGTTCTACACGGAGATGCGGATGCCGAATATTGCGAAATTCGTCTATCACTTTGTAAAAGGAAAAGACCTTGATTCAATGAATGCTGGCTCTGCTGTACCGAGTATGACCACAGACATATTGAATGCAATGGAAGTCGCTATTCCTTCCGCAACAACTCTTGCAAAGTTTGAAACTCTGGTTACACCGATGTATAAAACAATGCAGGAGAAGAACAATCAATCAGTAAAACTTGCAGAGCTACGAGATACGCTTTTGCCAAAACTGATGTCCGGTCAGGTTGATGTTTCTGGTATCCAGCTCTAAGCCGCTAAATTATCATTTACATGAGGAGGAATTTGATGCAGATAAGTGATATTAAAACTAATCATATTATACCTTTTGAAATAGGTGATATAAAACTGAAAAAGTTGTTTAGCTTTTTTCTACATATATGTCCTACAATTGAGAGTGATACAGCTGTTTTTATTGAATTAGAAAGATTGGAGAGAAATTGGGAAAGATTTATTTCAGAGTTCTCTAAAGATAATTATGTGTTTTTGGCTTCAAATTGCTCTATAGAACGCTATATGGAGAAATATAAATTACATAACGAAGCAAATGTGAATAGACGTAGTAAGGGATTTATATGTAAACGTAAGGATAACGCTGAAAGTAATTATAAATGTGTTTTACGACATATTCGCAACTCTATTGCACATAGCAATGTATATATGAATAATGCAGGTAACAGAAAATACCTTATTTTTGAGGATTTCAATAAAAATAAAAATAAGAGTTCGATAATGTTATTATCCCAAGCAGATTTAACAAAATTAAAAAGAGAAATAATGAGATAGGAGTAGAAATATGTCCGATTTTTTTGCGGAAGCAGGTTGCGAAAATTTCGTAATTGAATTGCTTTAGAATATTAACTACTGTTATGCTTACGGTTCCGGTTTTGAAGGGGATTTTCGTAGTTCTTTGTACGAGAATGAATTGACATCTGTAATTTATTTTACAACAGGTTTCCATTTATGATGCGGTGGTATATTATAGTTTATAGGAATATATTAAATATGAAATCATATACATTTTATTTTGATGAATCATTTCATGATAAGAAAATTCGTATTAACGAGAACGGACAATTTAACATATTGCGAGAGGATGCTCTTGATAATTATATAGGCGTATTTTGGGGATGCCCCACTTCTGATTTGGTAAGTAATAGAAAACTTATTCAGAAATTTGAGAATAGACAAAAAATTCAGTATGGACTAGCAGAGGAACAGGAGTTTAAGTCCACTGTTATTGCGAAAAAGAATTTTAAATATGGTATTCGTTCGTTTAATAAGGATACAATGACATTTTACAAAGAATTATTTGAATTGATAGATATATTGAATCCAGTAATACAAGTAAATATGGTCAGTAAAATGGAGTTATATCTACGTTTAGCATTTAAAGGGTTGCATTATTTTGGGCAGGGTGAATTGCTTGAAAAATCATTTTTTTATACACTTACAAAATTTATGATTACATATCATAATGAAGAATTACTGAAAGCACTCTATGCTGTAAATAATTACCGTTCTATGCTGAAATTTAAACAACTGCTTCAATATAATTTTGAGTGTATAATAAAAGAGATTAAAGGGATAGAACGAAAACAACAAGAATTGGTGGCGTATCAAAATATTTTATATGTGCTCAACCATTCAATAATGGATGAATTGCCTGAAAAAGAATATGAATTCCAATATTTTATAAATTTTGAAGGATTGTGTAATTTGCTTGAAGAGAAAAATATTAATATTGAACTTGTAAATATAGTAATTGATGAAGAACAAAGTACATATTCTGCATCACAGAATTATAGATTTCAAAATATTAAATGTGGAAAGTCGCATGAAATCATAGAATTAAGACTAGCAGATTGGATAGTATCATTTATTGGAAGGATTACATACGGATTATTTAATGATGAGGGAGTAGAAGAAGATACAGTAACTGATATTCGAAAAATAGGTGAAAATGATTTGGCTAGTAAAAGAATTTTGAGCGAGAATTGGTTTGACATAAGTTTAAAACAATTTGAACTTTATCATTTACTTTATGATACATTAATTATAGGGCATACAGAATATTGGACTGCTATGACAATGAGTTGTAACGATCAGTGTTCAAGCTTTTATACTTTACTAAGATATTTTTCGACTTATGATAATTATGAGAAATATAGAAAGATAGATTCAAAACTTCATTCAGAATATTTTAATTCAACTTGCTGTATGGAGTTGGAACGTTCTTATCAAGATTTTTATAAAATTTAAATGCAGGAGAAAGATAATATGTCATTCAACGAACACGCATTAGAACTATCTATCATAGAACTTTTACAAAACAAAGGCTACATTCACCAAACAGGCAGTGAATTGTTACGTGAAAAATCAGAAGTTCTGATAATAGACGATTTAAAAGAATATTTGCACACCCGATATGCTTCGGAGGAACTGACTGAAAGTGAAATTGACAGCATCCTTTTCTCTTTGCGCACAGTAGGCGGAACTTTGTATGAATCCAACAAAGCAGTTCTATCCATGATAATAGACGGATTTGTGTTCAACCGTGAGGATAGAGAAAAGAAAGATATATTTATCGAGTTGATAAACTATAACGAACCGAAAAAGAATATCTTCAAGATTGTAAATCAATTAGAAATAGAAGGATACAATTATCAGATTCGTATTCCTGATGGCATTATTTATGTGAATGGACTTCCAATTGTGGTATTAGAGTTTAAGACTGCAATACAAGAAAACACAACCATAATGGATGCATATACGCAGTTGACAGTCAGATATCAGAGGGATATTCCAGAAATTTTCAAATACAATGCATTTGTGGTTATCAGTGACGGTGCAAACAGTAAGTATGGTTCTTTATTTACACCATATGAATTTTTTTACGCTTGGAGAAAGGTTCATGATGATGATAAGGAGATGGACGGCATCAATTCTTTGTTTACAATGATAGACGGCTTGTTTGCACAGGACAGGCTTCTTGCGGTAATAAAGAACTTTATTTATTTTCCTGACGCTACAGACAAAAATACAAAAGTAGTGTGTCGATATCCGCAGTTTTTTGCGACTAATAATCTGTATGAAAATGTGAAAGTACATATGAAACCGAACGGCGATGGCAAGGGCGGTACATATTTTGGAACGACCGGATGCGGGAAAAGCTATACAATGCTTTTTCTTACCCGAATGATTATGAAAAGCAGTTATTTTAAAAGTCCAACCATTTTAATTATTACCGATAGAACCGATTTAGACGATCAGCTTTCCAAACAATTTGTTACATCGAAGCAGTTTATTGGCGACAACAATGTAATCAGCATAGAGTCAAGGGATAAGCTGCGAGAAGAATTACAGGGAAAACCAAGTGGCGGAGTATATTTGACTACAATACAGAAGTTTACGGAAGATACACAGCTTTTAACAGACAGATATAATGTAATTTGCATTTCAGATGAGGCGCACCGTTCGCAGATTAACCTTGATATGAAGGTAAAAGTTACGGAAAAAGGCGTAAATAAAACGTTTGGTTTTGCCAAGTATCTGCATGATTCCTTACCGAATGCAACTTATATTGGTTTTACAGGGACGCCGATTGATGCTACGGTGGAAGTATTTGGAGACATTGTCGGGCATCCATATACCATGACAGAAGCAGTGAAAGATGAAATAACGGTAAATCTTGTTTATGATGGACGGGCGGCAAAGGTAACATTGCGGGAGGACAAGCTGCGTGAAATTGAAGAATATTATGACAAGTGTGCTAGTCTTGGAGCATCTGAAGAACAGATTGAGGAAAGCCAAAAGGCGGTAGCGCACTTGGATGCGATAATTGGCGACCCTGACAGGCTAAAAGCAGTAGCAAAAGACTTTGTATTACATTATGAGAAAAGGGTAGAAGAAGGTTCTACAGTTGCAGGCAAGGCAATGTTTGTATGTGCAAACAGATTGATAGCCTATGCGTTTTATCTGAATTTGATGGAACTTCGTCCTGAATGGAAAGAAAAGAGGAAAGCACCAGAGGGTGCGGAATTAACGGAGAAAGAGGAAAAGGAATTAAAACCCATAGAAAAAGTCCGCCTTGTCATGACAAGGAATAAAGATGATGAAAAAGAGCTTTATGAGATGCTGGGTACAAAAGAAGACAGGAAGGAATTGGACAGGCAGTTTAAGAATGTAAAATCCAATTTTAAAATTGCGATTGTGGTTGATATGTGGCTGACGGGATTTGATGTGCCGTGTCTTGATACCATTTATATTGATAAGCCGATTCAGCAGCATACATTGATACAGACGATTTCCAGAGTGAACCGTGTCTACGAGGGCAAGGATAGAGGCTTGATTGTCGATTATATTGGTATCAAGAAAAATATGAATGCTGCACTTCGCAAATATACAAATTTTGAGAAAGAGGAATTGGATGATATTAGTCAGGCGGTGACAATTGTTTTGGATCAGCTTGAGGTATTAGACCAGATGTTTCACAATTTTAACGCAAAGGATTATTATGTGGGAAGTCCGGTTGAACAGTTAAATTGCCTGAATAGAGCAGTAGAGTATGTGCAGTTGACACAGGATTTGGAACTCCGGTTCATGGCGGCAGTTAGAAAAATGAAACAGGCATTTAATTTGTGCAGTTCCAGTGAACAGTTTACTAATGCTGATATTGAAAAAGTGCATTTTTATCAGGCGGTGCGCTCGGTACTGTTTAAACTAACAAAAGGAGAAGCACCGGATATTTCCCAGATGAATGCAAAAGTTCGTCAATTGCTGGATAGTGCAATACAGTCTGATGGTATTGAGGAACTATTTGAAACGGGGAAACATATAGATGTTGATATTTTCAGCGATGCGTATATGGCAAGGATTGAAAAGATTCCTATGCCCAATACGAAGATTAAAGCATTGCAGAGATTGCTGTCTTATGCGATTGAGGAGTTTAAACGGGTAAATAAAATCAAAAGTATTGAATTTTCTGAGAGAATGAAAGCAGTTGTAGAAACCTATAATAATCGAAGGAAAGACGAAGCATTTGCAAATGAGGTTCTTGATGATGTGGCAAATCAGCTTGCGGATTTAATACAGGAATTGAAAGCGGAAAGAAATTCGTTTCAAGATATAGGGATTGATTATGAGGAAAAAGCATTTTATGATATTCTGCTTGCAGTATCGAAGAAGTATGAATTTGAATATCCAAATGATAAAATGATTGCATTATCGAAAGAGATTCGGGCAGTTGTAGATGATAAGGCAAAATATACAGATTGGTCTACCAGAGAAGATATTAAGGCAACTTTGCAGGTGGATTTGATTATTTTGCTTGATCAATATGGTTATCCACCAGTTACGATTGATGATGTTTATAAGGAAGTACTGGAACAGGCGGAGAATTTTAAGAAGTATGCGAGATAACAGGCGGTTCAATGAGGCATCTTATAATATTGCCATTGTTGGTAAATAGGGATTAAGAAAGTATTCTTTGGTTCATAGGGCACTTGCGCCTTTTAAGAAAATAGGAAATAAGAATAATAAATGGTAGCAGAAAGTAGGTGAAGAGTATGCCAGAACATCAGACAATAGAATACAAAGAATCGTGGCATGATGAGTTTTTAGAATGGATATGCGGATATGCGAATGCTTATGGTGGAACACTTTATATTGGAAAGAATGACAATGGAGATGTTGTTGGGCTTAGCAATAAAGACAGGAAAAAACTATTGGAGTCTATTCCAAATAAAATTACAGATACGATGGGCATTGTAGCAGATGTCAATTTGCTATACAAAAATGATTTGCAATACATTGAAATTATTGTAGACAAGTACCCGTCCCTCATTAGCTATCATGGTAAATATTTTTATCGTTCCGGCAGCACGATGAGAACGATAACAGGAAAAGAACTGGACAAAGCAATTCTGAAATCACAGGGCAGAACATGGGATGGTATGCCAATTCTGAAGCTGAAAGTGACAGATTTAAGAAGAGAAGCAATTGATTTGCTGAAAGAAAAAGCAATAAGAAGAGGAAGGCTGACAGAGGAAGAAACAAAGGTTGATGATACAATATTGATGGAAAATCTTCACCTCATTGATGATGATGGTTATCTGATCAGAGCAGCAATGCTTGCCTTCTATAAAGATCCAGAGAGATGGGTTACAGGTTCTTATATTAAGATTGGTTATTTTGGAAAATCAGATGCTGACTTGAAATATCAAGACGAGGTACATGGTTCTCTAATTGAACAGATTGATAAGACGATAGATTTGGTTTATACGAAATATTTGAAAGCCTTGATTTATTATGATGGGATTCAGAGGATTGAGCAGTTTATGTTTCCACAAGAAGCATTTCGTGAGATATTGCTGAATGCGGTGGTTCACAAGGATTATAGTGCCTGCAACCCTATTCAGATTAGTGTATATGAGGATAAAATATATATCTGGAATGATGGAGAGATGCCGTCTGAACTGGATTCAACGGAGAAACTGTTCGAAAAGCACTCCTCCAAACCATATAATCCTAAGCTGGCAAATGTTTTCTTTAAAAGCGGTATGATAGAGGCATGGGGCAGAGGTTTTGACAAAATCAAGGAGGCTTGTGCAAGGTACGATGGACGTCTGCCGGAATACAATATCAGTGCATCTGGAATTATGGTGTTGTGTAATGCGTGTGATAAGTATTTGGATTTGCTGAATGAAGATTTGCGTCTTGGTCAAAGTGACCAAGATAATGAACAAGATGTGACTAAGATGATCATTGCATTTTGTAAACAGCCACATTCTGCTAAGGAAATTATGGAGTATATTAAAATAAATGATAGGAGCTTTTTTAGAAGGCATTATCTTAATCCTATGATGAAAACAGGACAGTTAAAAATGACAATTCCAGATAAGCCAAAAAGTGGAAATCAAAAATACTATGTTTAGTGATCAATTGGCTCGTATCTTGGTCAAAGTGACCAAGATAATGACCAAGTTGTAATAATGAGAATTTTGAAAAATGGTAGTCAGTGATGAAGATGTATTTGCAAGATCTGAACGGTTCAAAAACAGAATATGGAGGCTAATGCCAATCAGACTTTTATGGAGGGATACAATGCAGCTTCAAAAATGTTCTATTCAAGATGCAGGGAAACTTGCGCTCTTCAATAAGCAGCTTATCGAAGATGAAAAAAGTGACAATCCTATGGATTTGATGGACTTGGAAAGACGAATGAAAGAATTTTTAGAAACAGAGTACAATGCTTATTTTTTCATTGAAAATAGTCAGATAATCGGATATGCACAAGCGTTTCATATGCTATTAGAGTATTTAGGGATAAAAGAAATAGATTTAGATGTATTGCCGTGGAACAAAAGGGGGTTGGCTTTTTGGAAACAGTGCGGTTTCAGTGAGACTTGTATTGCAATGAAATATAAAGAAAGTTAATAAAATTTTTCGCAAAATACACCAAGTGAGGGAATGCATTCATGAGAAAACTATTGACGAACCCTAAAATAAAGTCTCTGTTTCTTCGCATATTGTTCTGTACCTTGTCATTTGAGACAGGAATGATTGTGCTGTTGTCGCTGCGGTCAGCGCCGGCAGCATATTTGTTGTGTCTGCCAGTGCTGATGGGAGCCGTGACTGCCTTTTTCTGCTACAGATTTTTCAGGGAGCAGGAGCAGATTATTGAGGACGCTGCCGAGAAGGTCAGGGAATACATTTCCGGCAACCGCGAAGCCCGCATCGAGTGCAGCGAGGAGGGGGAATGGTACAGACTGTTCCACGAGGTTAACATGCTCGCAGCCATATTGAATGCAAAGGCAGAGAATGAGGGACGCGCGCGCGCGGCGCTGAAAAATACGATATCCGACATTTCACACCAGCTAAAGACGCCGCTTGCCGCACTCAATATCTACAATGGCATTATACAGGCAGAAGCGGAGGCAAAAGAGCTGTCGGAAGTGCAGGAATTTTCCGCGCTGTCCGAGCAGGAGCTTGACCGTATTGAGACGCTGGTGCAGAATTTGCTGAAAATAGCGAAGTTTGATGCCGGAACGATTGCAATTGAGAAAAAGTCCGAAAATCTTGCGGAGATGATGGCGGATGTGAGGAAACGATTCTTGTTCCGCGCCACACAGGAGGGGAAGGAGATTGCCCTTGCGGGCAGTGAATCCCTCTCCTTTTTCTGTGACCAGTACTGGATTGTGGAGGCAGTCGGCAATATTGTGAAAAATGCACTTGACCACACAGACAGCGGGGACGTTGTGCGGATTATATGGGGACAGTCGGCATCGGTGGTGCACATTACGGTACAGGACAACGGAAAAGGAATCTGCCCAGAGGATTTGCACCATATTTTCAAGCGCTTTTACCGCAGCAGATATTCTAAGGACACGCAGGGGATCGGTTTGGGGCTGCCGCTGGCAAAATCTGTGGTGGAGGCGCATAACGGTACCATTGAGGTGGATAGCTGGCTTGGCGAGGGGACTGCGTTTGACCTTAGTTTTTTAATTCCTACAAAAATGTAACCATAATGAAGCCTGACTGTAGGATTTGCATGTTATCCTGTCATTGTACAGAGGAGAACAATCTGTACAGAATATGATAAGAGAGGTGCTTATAGATGAAGTTATTGGAAATTCAGAAATTATGCAAAACATATGGCAGTGGTGAGACGGCAGTGCAGGCGTTAAAAAATGTCAGTTTCTCCGTTCAGAGGGGAGAGTATGTGGCGATTGTCGGGGAGTCCGGCTCTGGCAAGAGCACGCTGTTAAATATGATTGGGGCGCTTGACACACCTACGTCGGGCAAGGTGCTGATTGACGGCAAGGACACTTTTTCCATGAAGGATAAAAAGCGCACCATCTTCCGCCGGCGCAATATCGGATTTATTTTTCAGGCATTTAATCTGATTCCTGAATTGACGGTGGAGCAGAATATTATTTTTCCACTGCTGCTTGACTACCAGAAGCCTGACTGGGATTACTTGGAGGAGCTTCTTGCGGTGTTGAATCTCAACGAGCGGCGAAACCATCTGCCAAGCCAGTTGTCAGGCGGGCAGCAGCAGCGGGTGGCAATCGGACGCGCACTGATTACCCGTCCGTCGCTGATTCTCGCGGACGAGCCGACCGGAAATCTCGACACGCAAAACAGCAGGGAAGTGATTGCACTCCTGAAAGGAACGTCAAAAAAGTATGAACAGACAATTATCATGATTACGCATAACCGCAGTATTGCGCAGACTGCCGACCGGGTGTTGCAGGTGTCGGACGGCATATTAAGTGATTTGGGGAGGTGTTCGGAATGAAACGTGCTGTGATGAAGAGTTATCTTGACCTGATACCGATTTCGGCAAGAATGCGCAAAAAACAGAACCGAATGACACTGTTTTGCATTGTGCTTGCAGTGTTTCTGGTGACATCGGTCTTTTCCATGGCGGAGATTATGGCAAAGGGCGAAGAGGAGGCGATGATCAAAAAGCACGGTAGCCACCACATTGCGATAAGCGGTCTGACAGCGGAGGAGGCAGCGCAGCTGGCAGCCGGCAGTGACGTGTCCGCGTCGGCATGGTATCAGGCGTTTGGGGAGGATATCTACGAGGGATATCAGATAGGCGGCAGGCGCGTTATTTTGTACGGGACAGAGCAGGCGTATGTGGATGATCTGCGGGGGTATGAGATGGAAGGTGTGTTTCCGCAGAAAGAAAACGAGGTCATGCTGAACACGCCGGCAAAGGAACAGCTTGGCATTCAGATTGGGGACAATGTCGTGATTCAAACACCGTCAGGCGCATTTGATTTTACGGTGACAGGATTTTGTCTCGATGAAATGGCGAAGTATAACAAGAAGTATGAAGGGGTCTGTGCCTATCTTCGTCCAGAAATGCTGGACAGCGTATTGCAAACAAATGGGGAAACGTGTACGTCCTTCTATGTTGTCCGCTTTGCGCAGCGAGCAAAGCTCAAGCAGGCGATTGCGGACGTGAAGGAAAAGTATGGTCTGGCTGACGGGGCAGTCGAAGAAAATCTGGCTGCGGTTGCCTTGGCGGGGGTGAGCAGCAGCCAGCAGGTCAATGCGCTTTATCCGCTTGCGGCAGTCGTGTCTGTTTTGGTTTTGACTGCCGGCGTGCTGATGATTTCAAGCTGTATGAACAGCAGTGTCTCGCAGCGGACAAAGTTTTTCGGCATGATGCGCTGCATTGGCGCGAGCAGGAAGCAGATTGTACAGTTTGTTCGGCTGGAAGCCCTGAATTGGTGTAAAACAGCGATTCCTTTTGGCTTGGCACTCAGCATTGCAGTGACATGGATTGTGTGTGTTGTCCTAAAAAATATAGTGGGGGGAGAGTTCAGTGAATTTACATTCCGATTCAGTGCGCTCGGCATTTTGAGTGGCGTTTTGGTCGGTGTGATATCTGTATTGATGGCAGCGCATTCTCCGGCGCGGCGCGCGGCGGACGTCTCTCCTGTGGCGGCGGTGTCAGGCAGCATGGAGATGGGGAAAACAGTGTCCCATGCGGCAAATACCCGTCTTTTCAAGGTGGAGAGCGCCCTTGGCGTGTATCATGCGGTCTCCTCAAAGAAAAACATGACACTGATGTCATTATCCTTTGCCTTTACGGTGGTGCTGTTTCTGGGCTTTTATGCGCTGCTTGACTTTGCAAACAGGCTTCTTCCGGTAGATGGGGAATTGAATCCTGATATTTCTATTGCTCCGGTGGAAAATGTCAACGCGATTCCAAAGAGCATGAAAGATGAAATGAGCAGGCTTTCCGGCGTGGAAGCAGCTTTCGGGAGTGCGATGGCATTTGACCTACCGGCGCTGATTAACGGAAATGAGGGCAGCGTTGATTTGGTTTCCTATGATGACTACATGTTTCGGTGGACTCAGAATGCAGTTGCCAGCGGCAGTATGCAGGCTGTTGATGGAGATACGAACAATGTGCTGACAATCTTTAATAAAGACAGCCGTCTGGATGTCGGCGATAGGATTCAGATTGGGGACACGGAGCTGAATATTGTATGTGTCGTCTCATCAGGAATCGGAACGGAGGACCGTCCGGCACTGGTGTGCACAGAGGAAACTTTTGCGCGCATCACAGGTGAGAACAAGTACATGAGTCTGAACGTACAGCTTACAAAAGACGCGACAGAGGAAACAGTGGACACACTCCGCGCAATCGCAGGCGACAATCTGTTTTATGACCGGCGCGAGGAGAATAGAGAAAACACTTCTTCGTTTGGCGTGTTTCAGGCTGCGGCATATGGCTTTCTGGCAATCATCGCGCTGATTACGTTTTTTAACATCATGAACAGTATTTCTATGAGCGTGTCGGCGCGAATGCGGCAGTATGGCGCGATGCGCGCCGTCGGTATGAGCACACACCAGATGACAAAGATGATTGCGGCGGAGGCGGCAGCATACGCGGTGTGCGGTCTGGTCATCGGGTGTGTGGGAGGGCTTTTCGTCCACCGAATGATGATGAATAAGCTTGTCTATCAACATTTCGGCGGGAGCTGGGAAATCCCAGCCGAGCCGATTGTGATTGTCGCCGTAATTTTTGCACTGTCCTGCGCCGCGGCAGTATATGCGCCAGCAAAGCGGATTCGGGAAATGGAGATTACGGAGACGATTAATGAGTTTTAAAAGGGGGCGGTTTGGAATATGCGGATTTTGGATTGTTTTCTGGCTGTAAGCGGCATATAATGGAATTGATAGCGGCGGGGAGCAGGCAGCTAAAGAAGATGATAGACACAAAACAGCGTTAGTCAGTTCAGGCGCAACGAGGAGGAAAAAATGAGTAACATGATTATTTTAATGGGCAGCGTGCGTAAAGGCGGCAATACAGATTTGCTGGTACAGGCTTTTGCTGAGGGTGCCCGCAGGAACAATACAGTGGAAATTATATCTGTTGCAGACTACAGGGTCAATCCCTGTATTGGCTGCAATTCCTGTTTTACGCGGGAGGGAAACAGGTGTTTTCAGGAAGATGATATGGTGCAGATTTACGAAAAATTAAAAACCGCTGATATTGTGGTGGCAGCGTCACCAGTATATTTTTATGGTATTAGTGCACAGTTAAAAGCGGTCGTTGACAGACTGCACACACCGATGAGGAATACATTTTCTATAAAAAAGCTTGGACTGCTGCTGGTGGGCGCTGCCGGGCTGCCAGAACTGTTTGATGCTATATTAATGCAGTACCGCATGATTTTGGATTATTTTCAATTGGAGGATATCGGCAGCGTTCTGGTGCGCGGCGTGCGTGAGAAGGGTGATATCAAGGGAAATGCGGCGCTGGAGGAGGCGTATGAACTGGGGCTGTCAGTTGGTATGGAAAATAAAATAAGTATCTGAAAAGCACTCGCAGAAAAGGGGGAATGTGCGCATGTCATTTACAATCCACGTACAAATGAAAAAAACCGGCAGGCAGAACCGCACAGCCATTGCGCCTGTCTCCTTTGAGCTTGACAGCAAACCTCAGACTGTCCGTGAGCTTCTTGCCAGCCTGACAAGGCTTGGCGTCAGGCAGTACAATGCGCGAAAGGACGAGGGGCAGCTTCTGTCGTATCTGACGCAGGAGGAGATTGCGGCGCAGGCTGCGCGCGGAAAGATTTGTACCGGGCTGCGCGGCGGTGCGGACGCGGTGGAGGACAAAGCCGTTGAAAATACGCTGCAATGCTTTGAGGATGGTATTTACCGTGTTTTTGCAGGAACACAGGAGATGACTGCCCTTTCCGATGAGATTCCGTGGACGGAAGAACTCGTGTTTACGTTTATACGCCTGACAATGCTGTCGGGATTGTAAAGTGATAGGAGAATACAAATGGCAGGATTTAATTATGAGTCCAGAGAGAAACTGACAAAGACCATGTGCAGGGCGCTTGAGAAAAAGGGCGCCCACCTTTCCGAATGCGAGCGAAAGATGCTTCCAGACGGGTATTATTATGATTTACCGCAAGAGGTATGCAAGGAGATGCGCGAACTTTTGCAGCAAAGCGGGAGTGGGAAGCTGAGCGATTTGTACCGCAGTACCTATAAGGGTGTGGTGGAGGTCTGTGTGGCGCAGGCGCGCCAAGAGGAATTTTATGGTGCGCTGGACGCGATGAATTGTTATCAGATGACGGCAGGGTGGTACCGCAGAAGTCTGCGCTCGGACAGTTATCTTCCGTTTGTCGGGGACAGTATCTTGTTGCTGCGGGCATATGCACAGCTTGAATTTTATGGAGGCGACCTTGCGGCGGTTTTGACCGGAAAGATTTCAGTGGAATTGTATGACCATGCACGGAATACGTTTGCGTATTCGTGGATTTTGGCGGCACAGATTGACAGCGGTGTGGAAAAGGTTATTCAGGCAGTCAGGGATATCCTTTTTGGCGAAAACAATACACTGATGATGAGCAGTGAACTGGTTCTTGGCATTGTGATGTCGAAGAGTCACGGGCTTTATCAAGACCTTGGAAAATTTTTGCTCGCGGCGCGGTTGCAGGAGGGAGCGCGTCAGGTAGTCTGTGAGTCGATGGATGCAGGAAGGCCAGAGGCATTCCTACATTTGTTTTCGGTGATTGAGGAGCATGACCTGCTTCGCTATTCGTCTGTCAAGCGGGCAGTCAGTACGTGGATTGGTATTTTTAATGAAAAGAGTGTTGACCGTGTTAGTGGGAAGCTGCTGCGGCTGATGGGACAGTGCCTGCGGGACAAAGATTTTTTGAGAGAGCAACTCGCATCAAACGATGCCATTGCCATTAGTTGTGCGCTCTGGGCAACCGGTTTTTACAATGCAGACGACGCGGTGGAATTGGTTATTGGGCTGATCAGAAACGGTACAAAGCAGCAGAAAATGACAGCATCTTACTTCTGTCATTCTTTGCAGGACGAGAAAAAGCAGATGCAGGTATCAAAGGAGGTATTTCTCGCCTGCCCGGAGGATTTAGAGCTTGCTGCGTGCTTTCTGCCTAGTTTTATGCCTGATGGGGTGACGAGCTTCTATAAGCTTCTTAGGGAAGAAAACGAATACGGGTATGGTTTTGATACTGGCGAAGTGCGGAAACCCAAGCCTTTGGCGCCCGAGACTATGTTTCAGGACAGTGCGGAAGCAGAAGCCCTTTATGGGATTTTAAAAGAAATGTTAGGACGCCTTCCGAAAAAGGGCTTGAAGCTTTCGCCCTGTATTTTTCCATGGCACGAAGTGGAGATGACCCCGACAGACCTTGCGGGGCGCATCTGTGTGATCGCGTGGATGCTGCAAAAGGACGAGCTTCTGGACGAGGCTGCGGAGTTCATACCTCTTGTCGGGCAGGGACAGGCGTACAGTGCGGGCAGGTCGGCTGCGGCGCGCGTACTGCTCTACCACCCGGCCTCAGACAGACGCAAAAAAGTCCTGTTTGATCTGCTGCATAACGCCGAGGAATATACGTATAAGGCGGCGTACATGCTGGCGGCAGATATGGAGCTTTCTGCGGAGGATTACAGGCAGATTGAGCGGAATCTGAACTATAAAAAGGGGCGCGCTGGCACACTGGAATTGCTGCGCAGGCAGGAAAAGACAAGCCTTGCAGAATGTATCGGACGGTTGCTTGCGCAGAAGTCTGAGGAGTGTCATATGGGGGCACTTGATCTGGCCCTGTGGCTGAAAAAAGAGGATGAAACGGCTTTTGCAGCAGTTATTCCAGCGATTGAGGCGCTGCAAAAACCGACAGGAAAAGAACAGGTGTTTCTAAAAGAACTGCTGGGCGGGGGCAGCAAGGCGCAGGATATTTTGAATCTGCCCGGCTATGGGCTTTATGACGTGGAAAAAGAATGGATAATTCCAGAGGTTGATGTAGATGAAAGTGAGACGGAAAAACTTTTTGCTGATGGGGAGGAGAGGTACATCTGTGTCTTGAAGAAGCTCGACAATCTGATTGACGAAAACCGCGAACGCGAGTACCAAAATGCGTGGGATGAGGAGGAAATGCTTGGGAACAACCTGACTATTGTAAAATGGCAGGACGGAGACCCGCTGGACAGCTATCCGTTTCGGGCACTTTGGGAAAGCTTTTATGAGACAGAGATTAAGACACCGCAGCTTCTGCTTGGAGTACAAATGTTCTTTCAATGCAGCAAGGACAGAAGCAGTTACGAGCAGAATAAAGGGCTGTACCAAAAGGTTTTTGGGTGTACCTTTTCAAAACTGGAGATTTCGCTTTCTTATCATGCGCAGGTGGATTGTGTTGTTTCTACATTGTTCAAACAATATGTGCCGTGGTGGCTTCGGCAGGATTTTGGCTTGTGTGTGACAGCAAAGCTGCTCTCCGTATTGGACAGCTCGAATGATTTGTTTACCGTAGAGGAGGAACACTGGAACGGACAAAAGTATAATTATACTAAACGTTCATTGGATTTGCCGGTTTTTGACGAGATGTTTCGAGAACTGTTTTATCACATAGAAGATGGATGGGAGCGTGCCTTTGCACTGCGTTTCCGGTTACAGCAGTATTATCTGAAGCAGTGTTCAAGGAAGGTGGAGTTCCCCTATGCATTTCAGCAGGCAGAGCCAAATTATCTGAGTCTTTGGGATTATGAGGAGTGCTATATGCGCGGCATCTGGGACAAGGATTTATTTTACAAAGCCATATTTACATACGGTGCTGTTGGAAGCTTGCTGGAATCAGTCAGCACTGTCGTGCAGAAGGAGGCGGTTTCTTCGCAGGATGGACATCACGGCGTGAATAACTTTTTTGGTTATGATGTGCTTCCGTCTGTGGACGAAAAGTATCATTTTGATACGGTTGGGGACGAAATAGAGGAAATGACGTTTGACTGGATGCTGTACCGCGAATTGATTTCGCTCATCTTAAAAGTAGAGCTAAAGCGCGGTGAACAGCCGACTCCTTTTTCAAAGGATATCCATTGTATCCATGTGGTCTATGGCATTGACTATATGATACAGATTCTGACAGCGCTAGGAAAAGACCCGTTGCAGCGCAACAGCTATTATGGTTGCGCTAATGAGGACAGGCGCCATGTGCTCAGCCATCTCTTGAAAGTTTCAATGCCAAAGCCGGAGGAGACTGTGCAGGATTTGAAACAGGCATTAAAGGGAACAGACATCACGCAGAAACGCTTAGCAGAGCTTGCGATGTACGCGCAGCAGTGGATTCCGATGATTGAGGAATACCTAGAAATGCCCGGTTTTGCGAGCGCTTGTTATTATTTTATCGCACATACCAGCGAGGATTTTGATGAGAAGGTGATATCTGTGATTGCAAAGTACACGCCGCTTTCATCGAAGGAGCTGTGCGGCGGTGCTTTTGACATTCACTGGTTTTTCGAGGCGTATGAGAAGCTTGGTGAGAAAAATTTTATGATGCTGTATGATGCGGCAAAATACTCGTCCAATGGAACGGCGCATGGGCGCGCCCGGAAATATGCGGATGCCGCGCTCGGAAAGGTGGACAAAGAGGCATTGCAGTCGGAAATCAGCGCAAAACGAAACAAGGATTTACTGATGAGTATTGGGCTTTTGCCGCTTCCCCAATCTTTGAAGGCGCGGGAGGAGGAGCTTTTAGAACGTTACCAGTTCATACAAAAGTATAAGAAAGAAAGCAAGCAGTTCGGTGCGCAGCGGCGTGCAAGTGAGGGGCGTGCGGCTGAGCTTGCGCTGCGAAATCTGAGCGTCAATGCTGGATTTACGGACGTGACGCGCCTGATTCTCCGCATGGAGGGTGTGTTGGCGGAGCAGTCGGCAGAATACTTTGCGTGGCAGAGCGCAGGCGGACTCGAACTCAAGGTGCAGGTGGAGGAGAGCGGAAAAAGTGTCCTGCTATGCAGAAAAGACGGAAAACTGCTCAAATCCATTCCGGCAAAATACAAGAAGGACGAGACGGTGCTGCATTATCAGGAGGTGGTCAAAGCATTAAAAGAGCAGTACAGCAGGACAAAGCAGATGATGGAGCAGGCGATGGAGGATCGAACTGCGTTTGAAGTCTGGGAATTTCTGCAATTATGTGAAAATCCGGTGGTACGTCCTGTCACGGAGGTGCTTGTGGTGCGCACTGTGAAAGATCAGGAGGTGAAGCTTGGATTTCTGACAAAGGACGGGATTGTGGACTGCGATGGCGCTGTTTTTCCGATGAAGATGGAGGAGCAGATTTATATTGCACATCCATTTGATTTATATAGCAGCGGGCACTGGCACAAATACCAGAAACTTTTGTTTGAAAAGCAGATCAGGCAGCCCTTTAAACAGGTGTTCCGCGAACTTTATGTGAAGCTGGACGAGGAGTTGGACAAATATCATTCCATGCTATTTTCCGGCAACCAGATACAGCCGCACAAAACAGTTGCTGCGCTGCGCGGGAGGCGCTGGGTGGCAGATTATAAAGTTGGGCTGCAAAAGATATATTATAAGGAAGATATTGTTGCAAGTATTTATGCCATGACAGACTGGTTCTCCCCGAGTGACGCGGAGGCACCGACGCTGGAATATGTGGTATTTTACGACCGCAGAACGGGTAAATCCCTGAAAATCAAAGAGATTCCTGATATCATTTACAGCGAGGTGATGCGCGATACCGATCTGGCTGTCAGCGTTGCCCACGCAGGCGGTGTTGACCCGGAGACAAGCCACTCGACAATCGAGATGCGCCGTGCAATTGCCGAGTGTAATCTTGCCCTGTTCCAGATAAAGAATGTCCATTTCGAGGGCAGCCATGCGGTCATCGACGGAAAACTTGGCCAGTATACAGTGCATCTTGGAAGCGGCGTCGTGCACCAGCTTGGCAATGCGATGCTGTTTGTCGTCCCTGTTCACGCGCAGCAGCGCGGGCGGGTCTTTTTGCCGTTTATAGACGACGACCCCAAGACGGCGGAAATTATGTCAAAGATTTTGCTGTTTGCGGAGGATAGCAAGATAAAAGATACGAAAATTTTGGGACAAATACAGTAGAAAGTAGTATAATGGATAGAAAATACAATTAGGAGGAAGTTTTTTTATGAAAAGAAAAGTAATGCTGATGTGGATTCTGTTTGTGGTATGTGTGATCACTACTTTGGTGCTGCGGTATTTTTTGGAAAGACAGGATGTGGAATTTGAGGAGGTTACAGTAACAGTGGTGAGTGCAGAGAAAAAAGAGCTTGAAAACCGTAAAACAAATACTACATTAACAATAAACGATGTCAAAGTAGAATACGAAGGAGAGGAATACGCACTCAAGAATGCATATGATGTCTACATGTATCCCACCGGAAAAGAAGTTACAGCGTATCTGTCCCATGGTAAGCTGTATGCAAATATAGCAGGTGTAGAGTCATCAACACTATTGTATTATGTTTACTTTGCTTTTCTGATTGCATCGTTTATCATGTTCGGTGTTGCAATCAATGAAAGCATACAAGCAAGGCGGAGATAATCAGTATTGGTTTGATACAAATTTGATAGAAATATGATAGAAAGAGCAGAATCATGCAGATTAGGCTTTTTGAGGAATCATTCATGATATGCAATACATAGAAAGGGCAGTGACACAATGGCATCATCAGAGCTTGCACATATTTACAGCGAGATATTTCCGTTCTGGAATACGATATCGGAGGAGGATCGAAGGGCGCTCTGTCAAAATACACAGATCGTATCTTATGATAAGGGAAGGACGATCCACCGCGGCGGCGAGTGCTCTGGCGTAATTCTGGTGCGGTCGGGAAGTCTTCGGTTATATATGATGTCGGAGGAGGGAAAAGACATTACGCTGTACCGCCTGCAAGGGGGAGAGCTCTGTATGCTGTCTGCCTCCTGTCTTTTGGGCGAGGCCATTACCTTTGATGTGTTTGTGGACGCTGAGGAGGAGAGTATCTGTTATGTGATAAATGGCGCTGTCTTTGCGGCAATCGCAGAGCGCAGTCCAGACATGAAAATATTTGCGCTGGAAACCGTGGTCAGCCGATTTTCCGATGTGATGTGGGTGATGCAGCAGATTCTTTTTATGAGTATGGACAAGAGACTTGCCATCTTTCTAGCGGACGAGTCGGCGCGCACCGGTACGGATACCATAGCGCTGACGCACGAGCAGATTGCCCGCTATATGGGTTCTGCCCGTGAAGTGGTGTCAAGAATGCTGAAATATTTTGCAAACGAGGGAATTGTGGAAGTATCCCGCAAGGGAATCAAAATCCTCGACAAAGCGCGCCTGCGCCAGCTCGCACTATAGCGGCAAGGCTATGCGCGGTGTGAGGAGGCGCCATTGCGCGCTTTACAGATTAGTTGCGTCATGGTGCCCATTGGACAGTATACACACCATGAGCGCGGCTTGAACAAAAGCATGGTGACAAAGCCTAGCACCGTGGAGGTGAGCATCACACTGTAAAAACCGAAGGCAAACTGCGCTGTGCCGTCTGAAAAAAGTGTGCCGTGGTATGCCCAGTGCCACGGAAGTTTAAAGGTCCACAGCAGTGTCACTACAGTGCTCAAATCCTTTGTGCCTGCAAACACGAGATAGGTGTTCCACAGCATGAGAAAGAACATTACGAAAAAGAATGTCAGGAAGCCATATCTGAAATAGCGGGATTTCAGCCATGTGGGGACGTCCTTTTTGCGGGACAGGCCGAATCTGCCGCCGACGAGGGCAAACAACTGTCCTCTGCCGCAGTATTTGTTGCAGTAGGCTTTGCTGCCCGTTGTGACAGAGATGATGAGCGGGATAAAGAAGCACAGCAGCCCAAGCCACGCAAACAGGATATTTAGAAATCCCAGAATCAGATAAGTCAGTGAGACAATCCAGAGATAATCGTACCATTTCTTGTTTGGAGTTCCTTTTTGTTTCATACTTCATACACCTCCAATGTAATGACACTCGCGGGGCATTCTTTCGCGCATTTTCCGCAGCCGACGCACAGATTCTGATCGACGATGGCGCAGATTCCCTTAGGGATTGTGATGGCATTTCTGGGGCAGACCTTCATACAGCACCCGCAGGCAACACAGGTATTGGAGTCTACAACAGCTTTTCTGGCTGGCATTTTTTTTGTTGACATGATGATTCTCCTTGGTTATGATTTTTTTATAGTATACAGCAATTCGGATTGCAGGTTCAGTGACAAAGTCACATTGAATTATGGAGGTTTGTGGAATTTTTACACATAAGGAACTGTAGAAAAATAACTGACGCATCTTGACTTGGCTATTTCTCCGATTATGCATGCCAAAAAGCCTCGCCGTAGCCCGCTACGCCTACGTTTTTTGACAATTGCTTTAGCAATTTCACCTCGAAGAAATATCCTGCGCAATCTGCATCACTTATTTTCCTACCATTCCTAAAGAAGGGAGAATGGATATGAAGCAGGAAATGAGAACGGCGGACCCCTATCTGATCGGTGCCATTGAAGGCAGTGACAGAGTTCCAGCGGTTTTGTATGATTTAAGGAAAATCAAGACTTTAAAGTTAGATGAGCGGACAAAACCGTGCAGCAGGTTGAACTTTTTACAGCGTAAGGACCATGATTTTTCTGTGCTCGGAGAGATGGAAAGTCTGCATACACTGATCATGAACACACGAAATCCATTGACGGTGGACGATTTTTCATTTCTGGAAAAGTGCAAAAATCTAAAAAAGCTTGATTTGGTACAGACAAACTTTACGGACTGCGCATACTTAACACAGCTTCCTGCGCTGACCTTTGTCCGCCTTCCCGAAAAGGGTCGTCTTGTCAATACGCAGGTCTTAGATACGCTTCGCGCGAAGCTTGAATTTGCAGAGATCACGACCTATGACTATCCGATGGAGGAGATTGTCGGTCTCATCAAACAGCAAACCCGCAGGGAAGCGTATGCGCTGACCTTGCAGAAGGGGACGGCACCTGATTTATTTGACAGCAAATTTGGCGGTCTGCCCTACTGGAAGCCAGACATGCAGTATCCTGTAGACAGAACAGGGCGAAAGATGATGCTGCTTGCGCAGATTAATTTTGACCGTGCAGCAGTGGACGAGCGTCTGCCGCAGCAAGGGATGCTGCAATTTTTTATCGCGCTGGATGAAGTGGACGGCACCTATGGTTATGATGATGCAGCGCCGGACAGTCAGGAAATGTTCCGCGTGGTATACCATGAGACGGTAGACTATGCTGTCACACAGGAGGAGGTTTTGAAACTGGGGCTTCCGGTTTCGTCCGATCCTGCCATCGAGGATTTGACGCCAGTCTGGAAGCCGTTTCGTGTTGACATTGCACCGAGGGCATTTTATATCAATACCGCTGACAGGCACTTTGACAAGCTCTTTCGCGATGCGGTGCGGACGCTGACAGGCAAAAAGCTGGGGCGGCAGCTCGTATTTGATATTTTGACAAGGGAGGATTACGACTATCTGGATAACGAATTGTCCTGCTATGGGCATAACATGCTGGGCGCTCCATATTTTGTGCAGTATGATCTGCGGAAAAATCCGAAGTATTATGATACGGTGCTGTTGCAGATTCACTCTGAGCTGGGCGCGCAGGACGATGAGATATGCTGGGGGGACGGTGGCGTAGCCAATTTCTTTATCAACAGCGAAGCGCTGGCGCAGCGGGATTTTAGCAAGGTGCTGTACTGCTGGGACTGCGGTTAACAGGAAGTTGACCGTTCGCGATACCAAAGCGGCAGTCTGCGAAAGAATTGTGCAGCGGCGGGCGTGTGCTGCTATAATGATACTCACGACAGATGAAATCTGCCGTGAGTATCGCGCCAGCCGCAGCCGCGAAGCGGCATATTTCCTTATGCGGTTGTGTGCATAACTTTATAGTGAGCGGTCAGTCTTTTCGACCGCCAGTATAATACATCAATCAAACAAAGGAGTGTGAATATTATGGCAAATACAAGAAGAATCACAGAGGTGTTACAGCAGATTGGCTATGAGCCGCAGGAGGGAAAGACGATCGTTGTCTCTTACGCACCTGAAAATCTAAGCGATGCGATCAGGAAAATCTTTATCTTGAATAACTTCTACGCACTCTCTTTCTGTAAGGAGCAGCTCGTCCTGATTCCGTATAGACATTTCTGGGCAGATGTGAAGAAGGAGGTAACGCTCGAGCTGCCGTACTCTTCTATCGTCGGCGTGGAGGTGCGGGAGACAGGAATCAACTACCGCATCGACATCAAGCTTGAGGATGAAGTGATTGCGCTGTCCGCGCAGCAGGCAGAGCTGTCTGCACTCCGCAATTCGGGAATGTACAGTCTGGAGGACTGGTCCGGCACAAACAACTGGCACAAGAATAATCTAAAAGGGACGCTCAAGGCGTTGAAAGCACTGGGTTGTGCATAAAAAGAACCCCTCCCCCCGCTTACAAAAAAGAACGGTATGGGATATAATGAATTTCAGTACGGTATTTGGGCAGAGTACCGTGCTGGAATTTTTTTGTGCGCATAGACAGTTTTTGTATGCATAGACAGTATTTGTGCGCATAAATAGTTTGCAAAAGAAGCGCAGCAAGGGGGAGAGATCAATGCAGAAAATTTTACATAGTTTCAAAGCAAAGCGATTGCTTCGCGGGCTGCTGGCTGGCGTGGTCATAATGAGTATGCTTTCTGGCTGTGCCTCGCAGCATAGCGCAGCCTTGGTGGAAACAGAAACTGACGGCGGCACTGCTCTGCGTGAGCAGGTGGTGGTTGCTATTTCGACAGAGCCCTCCACGCTAGACCCGTGTCAGGGCTGGGGACATGGAAATACTCCGCTGATTCAGAGCACACTGATCAAATACAATGAAGAAATGCAGTTTGAAAACGACTTGGCGTTAGACTACAGTCTGGACGGGACAGGGTGCACATGGACGTTTCATCTGCGCGGCGATGCGAAGTTTACAGACGGGGAGGCAGTCACCGCGGAAGATGTGGCGTTTACCTTTGAGACAGCTAAGGCGGCGCAGGCGTCCATTGATTTGACTTTTCTGGAGAAGGTGGAGGCAGTAGATGACACGACTGTCATTTTCTCATTGTCCAGACCTACGTCTGTCTTTCTGAATACAATTGCGTCCGTGGGTATTATTCCAGAACATGCTTATGACGCGGAGTATGGGAGGAAGCCAGTCGGTTCAGGACCGTGGAAATTTGTGCAGTGGAATCCGCAGGAGCAGTTGATTTTGGCAGCGAACGAGGACTATTATGGAGAAGTTCCTTCTATAAAGAAGGTGACAATTGTCTTTATGACGGAAGATGCCGCTTTTGCGGCAGTGCAGGCAGGGCAGGTCGATGTGGCGCTGACCGCGGCGACACTTGCGGACAAGGAGATTTACGGCTATCATCTGGCGCGCGTCACCTCCGTGGACAACCGTGGTTTCACGCTGCCGTTACTGCCCAACGAGGGGGAAGTGACCGAGAGCGGCTATCCGATTGGAAATGATGTGACCTGCCATGTGGAAATCCGGCAGGCAATTGCCTATGCGGTTGACCGTGAACTGGTTGCGGAGGCAGCGCTCAATGGATTTGCAACGCCCTGTTATTCCGAGAATGACAAAATGCCGTGGAATCATTCAGAAGTGGTGATTGAGACAGACGTAGCATATGCAAAAAAACTCCTTGCAGATGCAGGCTGGTCGGACGAAAATGGAGATGGCATTGTGGAGAAAGACGGGCTTGCGGCAGCGTTTACCGTTTTATATCCCAGCGGGGATTCCGTGCGGCAGGCAGTTGCGCTTGCGGCGGCAGAGCAGGTGAAGCAAATCGGTATCCGCATCACAGTGGAGGGCACCAGCTGGGACGATTTGGCGAAGCGTATGTTTTCTGATGGTGTCATGATGGGCTGGGGCGCGGCAAATCCTTATGAGAGCTACTGTCTGTATTACAGCAAAGGTGCATTCCGGGACGATTTTTATAATCCTGAGGGGTATCAATCCGAGAAAACAGACGCGTATCTGTCTGCGGCGATGGAGGCGCTGACCACAGAAGAAGCGTATGAGAACTGGCGGCTTGCGCAGTGGGACGGCGAGACGGGCACGTGCATGAAGGGGGTCTGTCCGTGGGTGTGGATTGTCAATGTGGACCATCTGTATTATGTGCGCGACGGGCTTGATATTGGCAGGCAGCAGCGCCATCCGCACGGTGCCTCCATGCCGCTTTTGCAGAATCTGCACAGGTGGCAGTGGACATGACACGTGTGTCAGAAATCTATTGGAGCCGCGAGGGGCGGCATGGGGGACTATAATGAAAAATACGGCTGGGCGGCTTGTGCTGCTATTTTTCAAAAACTGCATACGAATCGTTTCGCTGCTCTTGGCAGTCAGTATACTGTCTTTTGCCTTGGTGAGTGCGTCGCCAATAGACCCAGTGCAGCAGTATATTCTGGGAATCGGACCTGTGTCGGAGGCGCAGCGCGCTGAGATTGCGGCATACTGGGGGGCTGACAAGACGGCGGCGGCGCGTTATGTTAGCTGGCTTTGCGCGCTGCTTCGCGGGGACTTTGGCATGTCGCTTCTGTACCGCAGGCCCGTCATTGCTGTTATCGCAGAGCGTTTTCAAAATTCGCTTGCCCTCATGCTGTGTGCGTGGGTGTTTTCGGGAGGTATTGGATTTTTGCTCGGCTGCGTGATGGGCATATACCGTGACCACTGGCAGGACAAGCTTCTCCGGCGCCTCTGTTATCTTTTGAGCAGTATGCCGGCGTTCTGGCTGGGGCTTGTTTTGCTGCTGGTGTTTTCGGTGAAGCTTGGCTGGTTTCCGGTTGGCTTCTCGACGCCGATCGGTATGCTGGACAGCGAGGTGAGCGGCTGGCAGCGGCTGCATCATCTGGCGCTGCCGGCGCTGACGCTGAGCCTGATGTCCTTTTCTAATATTGCCCTTCACACAAGGCAGAAAATGATTGACGTGATGAACAGCCCGTATATCTTGTTTGCACGCGCACGCGGGGAGAGCGGCTGGACGCTGTTTGTACGGCACGGGCTGCGCAATACGATTCTGCCGGCGCTGACCTTGCAGTTTGCCTCGTTTGCAGAGCTGTTTGGCGGTTCTGTGCTGGCAGAGAATGTGTTTTCTTATCCGGGTCTCGGCTCGGCGGTCTCGGCGGCAGGGCTGAATTCAGATGTACCGCTGCTGCTTGGCATCACGCTCTTTTCGACCTTGTTTGTCTGTGTGGGCAATATGATTGCGAATCTGTTGTATGGTGTCATTGACCCTAAAATGCGAAATGGTGAGGAGTAGGAGGAATGGGACAGTTTAAACAAAACCGCTGGTATCGCATGAATACACGGGCGAGCGCCCTGATGCTGACAGGGATTTTCGTTCTTGTGATTCTTGGATTCTATGGGGCTGGCCTGCTGATACCGCAGGAGGCTGTATCGACAAATTTTATCCATGCCAAGCAGCCTCCGTCATGGCAGCATTTGTTCGGTACGGACAATCTGGGACGCGATCTTTTGATGCGCACCTTAAAGGGAATGTCTGTCAGTGTGACGGTCGGCATTGTGGCATCGTGCATCAGCGCATTGATTGGAGTTTTGATTGGCATTGCGGCAGCGGCTGGCTCCCGTTTCTTGGATAGCGTGATTAGCTGGGTGATAGATTTGATGATGGGGATTCCGCACACTGTGCTGATTATCTTGATTTCTTTTGCGCTGGGAAGGGGACTGCGCGGGCTGCTTGCTGGAATCGCGGCAACCCACTGGACAAGCCTTGCGCGGCTAATCCGCGGGGAGGTGATGCAGCTTCGGAGCCAGCACTATATTGCAGTGTCGCGGCGCATGGGGAAATCAGGCAGTTGGATTATGCTGCATCATTTCCTGCCGCAGCTTGCGCCACAGTTTCTGGCGGGGCTGGTTTTGATGTTTCCCCATGCCATACTGCATGAGGCAGCTATTTCTTTTCTCGGGTACGGGCTGCCGCCGGAACAGCCTGCGGTTGGCATCATACTGGCAGAGAGCATGACGTATCTCTCCTCGGGAATGTGGTGGATGGCAGTCTTTCCGGGAATGGTGCTGGTGCTCATGGTCTGGCTGATTGACCGGCTGGGGGAGACACTGCGGCAGTGGCTTGTGTGACAAATCCTTTGTTTACAGATTTCGGATAAGATGCTAAAATAAATTAGATAAAACGATAGTCGAGGCAGTCGTGTAGGCTTCGAAAGCAATAAGGAGGAACTTGAATGAAGGCATGGGTTTTGCATGGCGTGGGTGACATTCGCTTCGAGGAGGTGGAGACGCCGCAACCGGCGGACGGGGAGGTGCTTGTAGCCGTGAGGGCGGCAGGTATCTGCGGCTCGGATATTCCGCGCATTTACCAGACGGGCGCACATGTGCAGCCGCTGATTCCGGGGCATGAGTTTGCGGGGCAGGTGGTTGGGACTGGCAGAAATGTCAGTGCGGACTGGCAGAACCGGCGCGTGGGTATTTTTCCGCTGATTCCGTGCAAAAATTGTGTGTCCTGCCAGAAGCAGCACTATGAGCTGTGCCGCAGTTACAGCTATCTTGGCTCGCGCAGAAACGGCGGTTTTGCAGAGTATGTGACAGTGCCTGCGTGGAATCTGATTGCACTTCCTGATGCGGTCTCCTATGAGCAGGCGGCGATGATGGAGCCTATGGCGGTGGCGGTTCACGCGATGCGGAGCGCGCTCGCCGGCGATGCCGACAGGTCAAAGTCTATTGCGGTCTGTGGCCTTGGCACCATCGGCATGCTGCTGGTCTTGTTTTTGATCGAGGCAGGCTATACCAAGATTTATGTGATGGGCAATAAGGCGTCTCAGCACAGCATGGCAGCGGCAGCCGGCGTGCCGCTGGAAAATATTTATCAGGACAGGGATATTTGTGCAAGGGACTGGCTGATGGCGCAGACAAAAGGAGCAGGCGCCGATGTATTTTTTGAGTGTGTCGGCAAAACGGAGACGATTTCCGACGCACTTTTGTGTACGGCGCCAAACGGCATAGTACAGCTTGTGGGAAATCCGGCGTCAGATATTGGGCTGGACCAGAATACCTACTGGAAAATCCTTCGCAGCCAGTTGACAGTGAAGGGGAGCTGGAACTCGTCGTTTACGCATGATGCGGAGGACGACTGGCAGTACGTGATTGACAGATTACAGCGCGGGCGTATCCAGCCGCAGCAGTGTATCACACACCAGTTTGTGCCCGGTGCACTGGAGCAGGGACTGCTGCTCATGCGGGATAAGACGGAGGCGTACATGAAGGTGATGCAGACAGGTGACTGGGACAAATGATATTAAAAAAGACAATACCGAAAGATTTTTATAAACTATTCCGAACGCGGAACATGGAGGCCTATATGATGTTTTTGGTCTCCATCTATGATGAGAACAATGAGGTCTATACGGCGCTTGGACTCACCATAGAAGATGGGCAGGCAATCATCGGCGAGGTGTGCAGCAAAATGCAGATTGAGTGGATGGAGGACAGTGAGGAGGCGCCCGATTCGGCGCCGGGCACACCCTCCGCGATTCTGAATACCCTGATTCGCTGGGGGTGGATTAAGAGCGATTACGACGAACAGTTAAACACATATATTTTATCTTTTCCAGAGTACAGCCAGCTCTATGTAGAGCTGTTTAAGAAGCTGCAAAGCGAGGACGACAGCAGGGAGCGCGAGAGTATTCTTTCTATATATAGTGCACTGTTTACCTATCAGGCGGAACCTGAAAAGAATAATGGAATATTGAGAAGTGCGCTGGCAACCTCGAAAAATCTCGAGACGCTGCTCTCCAATATGCAAAATGGAATGCGCACGTATTTTGACGTGCTTTCTGCCAGCAGGAATTTCATACAAATCCAGCAGGTGCTAGTGGACGAGATTAACAACAGCGACAGCCAGAAATATGCGATTCTCACGACGACCGACAGTTTTTACCGCTATAAGGAGTCCGTAAAGGAGTTGATCAGCCAGATCTTGAGCCAGCATGATCTTATGAAAACAGAACTTTCGCGGACATTGCGCCAGTGTACAGCCAACACGCCAGAATACACCCGCGCGGAGACTGCGCTGCGCTACAGCGACGAGGCGGTCGGGCTGATTTACAAGATTGAACGTCAGTTTGACTTAATTGAGCGCAAGTACAACAAACTTGTCGAGCAGAAGGCAGTCTTTGCCAAGCGCGCCCTCGCAAGAATCCACTATATTTTTCAGGAGGGGGCATCGGAGGAGGACAGCGTCATTCGGCTGCTTCATTTGATAGAAAAGAGTCCCGAGCCGGAAAGGATACTTGGGGCGCTGGGCACCAAGATTTGCCTGACAGCGCCGTTTAAGCGCTTTGACGACAACAGTATCTACAAACGCCATGACAGCAGTGAGACGCCGTTTCAGCCCTTGGCGGTGGAGCGTGCACAGGAGGAAGCGGCACAGATCACGGACTTTGTGCCCAAGCCGCGCTACACGAGAAAAGAATTAAAGGCGTTTTGCGACCGGAATATAAAGGACGGCGTGTTTCGGGCGACGGCGGAGACAGTCCAGTCAGTAGAGGATTTGGAAAAACTGTTGTTCTTATGGCAGGAGGTCACAGGAAAACAGCCAAAGCAGGATCTCGTACAGCTTGGAGGCGAAATCCAGAACGAGGAGGGATTTACCTTTTCAGCGCTATGCATGACGATGGAGGAGGAGTTCAGCGATGAAGTACATAGAGGAATTGTCGCAGAGTGAGGCGGCAGGAATCAAGAAAACGATACAGGATTTGTTTCGCCAGACCTGTATTTTGCAGGTAAAATGTGACCCTGTGACGCTGGTGCAGCGGGACAATCCCAGATACCGCATCTGTGCAAACCACAGAGAATTTATCGCGGATTATCTGTCGGTGCTTGACTGCGAGCTGGTGCATGACCCGCAGGAACATATCTTCCGCATTAAGGGAGAAAGTATGCCAGTTGACCGGCTGACACTCACTGGGACACGCCTTCTGCTGATTCTAAAGGTGATTTACCGGGATAGAATTATGGGGGAGGGACTGAACGCGACAGTCACATGCCTTAGGGAAATCCGGGAGACTGGCAGCAATACAAACCTGCTCACGCGCAAGCTCACCGCACAGGAATGGCAGGACGCGCTGTCCATGCTCAAAGTGCACCAGATCATAGAGCTTCCCGGCGCAATTGGAAATCTTGAAGATGACACACCGATTTACATCTACAGTACCATCAATATTTTCTGTTCGTCGGTGGAGATCAATGAGCTGATAAAAATGTATGAGGAGTCTACAGGTGAAGAACGCGAAGAAGATATTTAAGAGAATGTGCCTCAATAACTGGGGCGGAATCACGCACCAAATCCTTGAGTTTCACGAGTATGTCAACCTGTTCAGCGGCATGAGCGGCTCGGGAAAATCGACAGTGATGGACGCGATACAGGTCATACTGTACGGCAGTGTCTCGTCGAGCTTTCTCAACAAGGCGGCAGACGATGCCAAGAATAAGCGGAGTGTGCTAAGTTATCTGAGAGGAGAGCAGAAGGATGGAACGGCAAACCGCGCAGGGAGTGACTTCTGTTCGACGATTGTGCTGGAGATTGAGGATACAGGAAGCCATATGTCAAACTGTGTAGGGCTGGCGTTTGAAGTGCGCAGGAATGACACCGAACTTCGGAAAATGATTTATTTCAGCCATTCTGGCAAAATGCCTGCGCAGGGTTATCTGACCAGCGCGGGCTGTCCTTATACCAATCAGGAGATACGCAGGCTGGTGGAGGAGCGCGCTGTAAACAGTTCATACAGGGAGCGCAGTGACGTGAACCGCATCTATCCGTCCAAGGAGGCGTACACCAATGCACTCTATGACAGCCTGCTTGGCTACATTGACGGAAAACGCTTTCATGTGATGGAAAAGAGCGCGATTGCTCTCAAGATGACGGACGGGACAGGGCAGTTTATCAAGGATTATATGTTTCCCAAAAATGACGGGGATATCATCAGCAAAATCAGCGAGCAGTTAGGCTCTTACCGCGATATTCAGGAAAAAATTCAGGATATGCGCCGCCGCATCGAGCTGTTGAATGAGGTGCAGGAAGCCGGCGGGCGCAAGGCGGGAGTCAGCGCAGAGCTTTACCGCACAAGGGCAATGGTGCGGTGTGTGGATATGATGGAGCTGCAAGAGAAGCTTGCGGCAGATGAGGAGGGAAGCCAAAAAGCGGCGGACGAGCTGCTTCGGCTAGAGGAGCGCCAAAAAAAGCTTGATGCCGAACTAGAAGCGCTTGATGCGGCGCTGATACAGGTGTCTGCGGACTTGAAGGCAAGTGATCTGGGCGCAAAGGAAATACAACTGGAAGAGCTTGTAAAATTACAGGAAATGTACGCGGCGGACAGCGAGCAGTGGCGCAAGGTCACGACAGGGCTTAGGCGCTGGGAGGAAGATGAGACTGTCACAGACTATGTGAGCAATCCCATGCTCAACAGAATCTCCGACTTCTGCAAGGGAAAAATAGACCAAGAACTGTGCGAATCACTGCGGAAAAATATCAAGGCGGCAAAGGCGGCCATTGATGAGCTGCTAGAGGAGTACAGCAGCCAGCGGCGCGAGCTTGAGCGGGAGATGAAAGAGATTGGGCATCTGGTCGAGGATATGCAGAATGACAGAAAACCATACCCCGCAGTGCTCAAGGAAGCGAGGGCGGCACTCGAGCGGAAGCTGACAGACCGTTATGGGCGCACCGTTAAGGTACAAATTCTTGCCGATTTGTTTAATGTGGAGGACGCCGTCTGGAAAAATGCTGTCGAGGGCAGAATGGGCAGGCTCAAGCTCTCGCTGGTGACAGAACCCAAGTATGCGCGCGACGCGGCAGCGCTGTTTCGTGAGATGAAAAAGTATGAGGAGGTCGAGCTGCTCGACACAGACGCCCTCGTCAAAGCCAACGCTGCCGCCGATGGCAATTCGCTGTATGAGGCAGTCTTTACCGACACGCCATATGTTGATGCGTGTCTGAGGCGGTATCTGGGACACATTCAAAAGTGCGGCACCATCGAGGCGCTAGAGCAGGTACGCGACGGTGTCACGCCCGACTGTTATTCCTACAGCAATTACAGCTTCCGCCACCTTCGCAGGAATGACTATGAAAAGTATGCCTGTATCGGCACAAGGGTGTCCAAGACAAAACTTGCATCGTATCAGGAGACACTTGCAAAGCAGGAGGCGGCGCACAGGGAATTAAAACATACGATTGAGCGGCTAAAGGCGTCCGAGGGATTTGAGAAGCTGGACAACGACATGGAATATTTTGTGCGTCTGTCAAAGGCTGGAAAAGAGCTTGGGAAGGTCACAGGGAATATCGCGGCGATCAGGCAGGACATCACACGGCTCAGAGAGGGCGAGTACAGAGCGCTTCAGGAGGAGAAGGAGAGACTCGAGGCACGCAGGGACGAGAAGCGGATTGAGCAGAAGCAAAACCAGCGGCTGACCAATGAGTACACCCGGATAAAGAGCCAGAAGGAGGGAGAGGCGGGCAGGCTTCGAGCCGAGCTTGACGAGAAGCGTGCCGGTTATCATGCGGACGCGCAGATGGAGGAGGAGGCAGCAACTCAGTTACAGACGCGCTCCGCACAGACGGTACGAAACCGCCTCTTTGCGCAGATTAGTGCACTCGAGGAGAAAGAGCAGGCGGAGTCAGAAGTCCTTCAAAATGCAAGAAACCGCTTTAACAGAGAGTATCCTTCGGTCGGTTTTAACGGTATGGAGAAGGACAATACCTGTTATGAGCGCCTATTGCATGATTATCAGAGCGATTACGAGCCAAAATACGAACAAGAGTTCGAGAAACAGTGTAAGCAGATTTACAAAAGTCTGCGTGAGAATGTGATTGCGACGCTGCACGGCGATATCAATGCTGCCAAACGCCACACCTGTGACATTAACAGACTCCTCCGCAAGACGAATTTTGCAGACAGCACCTATCAGATTAAAGTTGAGCCTGCCAAGGACGAGCGGGGACAGTTTTATGAGCTGCTGACAGCGCCAGAGCTTGACAGCAAAAATACAGGCTCACACATGACGGAGGGGCAGCTTAGTCTCGGGGAGGATGAATTTTACCAGAAATACGAACAGAAGCTCCAGCTTCTGACAGATAAATTCATGCCGGTACGCGAGGAGGATGGCAGAGTGCGCGAACAGCGCCTGCGGGATATGGAGGCGTATGCCGACTACAGAAATTACCTGTCTTTTAGCATGTATGAGCAGGTGACAGATGAGAATGGAACTGTGATTCGGGAGAATTTTGTGGACGAGATGGCAGGGCGGGACTCCGGCGGCGAGGGGCAGAATCCAAAGTATGTGGCGCTGCTTGCAGGCTTTGCCATGCTCTACAATTCACAGAGCAGCCGCGACTCCAAGATTAAGCTGGTGCTGCTCGACGAGGCATTTTCCAAGATGGACCAAGAGAGGAGCGCCGTCTGTCTGAAATATGCGCGCAAGATGGATTTACAACTGATTGTCTGCGTCCCGGACGAGCGCCTTCAGTCCCTGATTCAGAATGTGGATTGTGTCTATGGATTCAGGAGACACCAGAACCGCATCTCCATGATGCATATAGACAAGGGAAATTATCTTGAGCTGCTTGAAGGAGACTTCTGACTGCGCCGGGGCAGTCAGAAATCCTCCAAAGTGCGGAAGGTATAGCCCATCTCTTCCCACTTGGTCAGCAGTTCGTCTAGGATTTCACCGTTTGTCTTGGAAGTGCTGTGCAGCAGGACGATCGCACCGGGATGGATGCGTCCGAGCAGTTTTTTGAAGGCTTCCTCCTTTGTTGGCTGTTTATCCTGATACCAGTCCACATAGGCAAGGCTCCAGAAAAAGGTGTCATAGCCAAGCTCCTTTGCCATCGCGAGATTTTTGGTGCTGTATTTGCCCTGCGGTGGGCGATAGAACCGCGCCATCTCCGTTCCGGTGATTTCTTTGAATTTCGTTTCGACGTCCCGCATTTCCTTCTCGAAGGATTCCTTTGAGGAGATGGAGGACATATCCAGATGATGATAGGTATGGTTGCCTACAAAATGCCCGTCCGCCACCATCTGTTTTACCAGTTCCGGTGCGGATTCGAGGTAATGCCCCACCACGAAAAAGGTCGCTGGCACTTGATGCTTTTTCAGTGCATCAAGAATTGGCTGTGTGTTTCCGTTCTCAAATCCAGCGTCAAAAGTCAGATAGATGACTTTCTCCTGACTGTTTCCGACATAGTGGGCATCGTACTTTTGGAGTTCCTCGACGGACGCATTTCCGGTCGGCTGGGTGCCCTCCTGCCCGAAGCCAAGCCCCCAGTTTTCGGCGCCGGCGCTTCCGCTTGCGGGGACAATCCACTCATCTAATTTTTCGTACTTGACATAAGCGGCGCCTCTGCCAGCCAGAAAGGCGGCGGAGAGGAGAAGGGCCAGCAGCGCCAGTTTTTTAAAATTTTTCATCTTTTCGCTTCCTGTTTCGATTCATTCTTATTTAAAGATATTTCTTATTATCAAAAAAATTCCTGTTTAGAACGAAAAACTGGGAGTTGTTATCAAAGTCTAATGAATGTATAATAATAGATATGCCGCTTTGCGGCTGCATAAAAAACTTAGGAAGCAGGGACAAATAGATGGAGTACAGCCAACTGGAACAGATTGTTGCGCCGCTGTTAGCGTGGTATGAGGCAGACCACAGGCAGCTTCCGTGGCGCAGGACCAAAGACCCCTACAAAGTGTGGGTGTCGGAGATTATGTTGCAGCAGACGCGGGTGGAGACCGTCATTCCATATTTTGAGCGTTTTATGGAACGGTGCCCCACCGTTGCAGCGCTTGCGTCGTGTGAGGACGAAGCGTTATTGAAGCTGTGGGAGGGGCTTGGGTATTATTCGCGCGCAAGAAACCTTAAGAAAGCAGCGCAGGTGATTTGTGCCTCCTATGATGGAAGGTTTCCAGAGGCGTATGAGGCAATCCGCGCGCTGCCGGGCATCGGGGACTACACAGCGGGCGCCATATCGTCGATCGCCTTGGAGCAGGCGCGTGCAGCGGTGGACGGGAATGTGCTGCGCGTGGTGACAAGGCTCACGCAGGACAGCCGTGACATTATGGAGAATAAGTTTCGCAGACAGGTCACAGAGGCGCTTGAAAACATCTATCCATCCGCGCGGCGTGGAGATTTCACGCAGAGCCTGATGGAGCTGGGGGCGGTGGTCTGTGTGCCAAACGGTGAACCGCTGTGCGGGCGTTGTCCGTTAAAAGCGCTGTGTGGTGCGCAGGAACAGGGTACACAAATGCAGTATCCTGTCAAAAAGAAAAAGCCGGAACGAAAAACGGAGTACAAAACCGTATTCATTCTAATAAATGAGAATAAAATTGCACTTAGAAAGCGCGGTGCGCAGGGTATTTTGTCAGGAATGTGGGAGTTACCCAATATAGAAGGCATACAGACTGCCAGCCAGATCAGACAAGAGCTTGCAGAAAAAAATATAGCGCTTAGCGAATTGAGGGAGGTTTATGGCGGCAAAACGCCGTTAAAGCATATTTTTACACACATGGAATGGCATATGGCCTGCTGGGTTGCAGTTTGCAGCACTGTGGGAACGGACGATGAACTGACATGGGTCACAGAGGAACAGCTAACACATGAGTTTGCACTGCCCACGGCATTTAAGAAGTGTTTAAAGTGTTGCGGGAGGGTGTGGGAAGGTACAGGAGGGCAACAGCAGCATGACAAATGAAATGATTAAGACCAAAGAATCAAGTATCGACCTGATTATGACAGGGCAGGTCATGAAGAGAGAGATTAAGAAGAAGGGCTATACCGTCCGTGAGCTTCAAAAGAAACTGGGACTGTCCTGCCCGCAGCCCATTTACCGCTGGCTTCAGGGACGGACACTGCCTTCGATTGACAATCTGTACATGCTGAGCAGACTGCTTCGCTTGACCGTAGATGATTTGATCGTTCCGATGCAGAATCAGGCTTGGATTTTGCAGGAGGCATGTAACATGAAATTTGATGTCAGAATGTGGGCTTATTTTGAGGGAATCAGCGCAGATGAAAAAAATGAATGAGGTTCGGATAACGGAGGATCCCGCGGAGGCGGCGCATCTTGCCGCCAGCAGGACGCCGTATATTGTCTGGCTAAATGACCGGAATAAGGAGGCGTGCTTTCCGAGCGGCGCGTACTGCGTAGAGCGGCTGAGTGATATTGATGCGCAGTATCTTGACAGGGTTTACAGGCGTTTTCATAATCTTCCATGGGAGATCGCCGAGACGCCAAGAGTGCGGATTCGGGAGATTACCGTGAAAGATGTGCCGCAGTTGTATGAATTGTACCGCGATGCGAGCATCACCGCATTTATGGAGCCGCTGTTTGCGGACCCGGAGCAGGAGATCGCCTACACAAAGGATTATATTGAAAATGTGTACGGTTTTTACGGATATGGCATGTGGGTGCTTGAGGAGAAAAAGAGCGGTCAGGTGATCGGAAGGGCTGGGCTGGAAAACCATGAGGGGTTTGAGGGGCTGGAGCTGGGCTTTATGCTGGGCGTGGCATATCAGCACCAAGGCTATGCGTATGAGGCGTGCAGCGCAATTCTCACATACGGCCTTCAAGAGCTGGGACAGCAGCGGTACTGTTGTTATATCAATGAAAAGAACTATCCATCTATCCGTTTGTGTGAACGTCTGGGATTTGAAAAGCAGGGAATCCGAGGCTGTAGTACACTCAATTCTGAATACATTCAGTATGTTTTTGAAAAATAATATTCACGAAAATAGATCAAACAAAAATCTGAGTAAAAATAAAAAAGAAAGAACTTGACATTGGAAAAATGTGGTGGTATGATAAATCACATGAAGCAAAGGTGCTGCGGGACAGAATCCCATAGCACCTTTTTTTCGTCCTTTATGCGCATAAAGTGTACTTAAAAATAAAGGAGGAGATTATGATGACAGAATTACAGGAATTACTCGACGCCGTCAACGGTGAGATCTATGGGGTATGGTTTTTGATCGGCGCTGCATTGGTATTTTGGATGCAGGCAGGCTTTGCGATGGTGGAGGCAGGCTTTACCAGAGCAAAAAATACAGGAAACATTATCATGAAAAATCTAATGGATTTCTGCATTGGTACATGTACGTTTATTATAATCGGGTTCGGGCTGCTGCTTGGAGAGGATTTGATGGGATTGATCGGTAAGCCCGGCTTTGATATTTTCACAAGCTATGCGGATTTTGACTGGTCAAACTTTGTGTTTAACTTGGTGTTTTGTGCGACGACAGCGACGATTGTTTCGGGTGCGATGGCGGAGCGGACAAAGTTTTTATCTTACTGTGTGTACTCCGGGGTGATTTCCGCACTGATTTATCCGATCGAGGCACACTGGATCTGGGGCGGCGGCTGGCTTGCGCAGAGGGGCTTTCATGATTTTGCTGGCTCCTGTGCGATACATATGGTGGGCGGAATCAGCGCGCTGATTGGCGCCAAAATCCTCGGACCGCGCATCGGGAAATTTACGGAGGATAAGCAGGGCAGAATTACCAAGGTGAATGCATTTCCCGGGCATAATCTCACAGTTGGCGCACTCGGCGTGTTTATCCTGTGGCTTGGCTGGTATGGGTTTAACGGCGCGGCGGCAACGAGCTTGTCAGAGCTTGGCTCAGTCTTTGTGACGACAACGATCTCCCCGGCAATTGCGACCGTGGTCTGCATGATTTTCACTTGGGTAAAATACGGCAAGCCTGATGTGTCCATGTGCCTGAATGCGTCGCTTGCCGGGCTGGTGGCAATTACCGCAGGGTGTGATGTGACAGATGCCCTTGGCGCGATCGTGATTGGCGCGGTTGCCGGTTTGCTGGTGGTATTTGGCGTCTGGCTTTTGGATTACAAGCTTCATATTGATGACCCGGTGGGCGCAGTGGCGGTGCACTGTCTGAATGGAATTTGGGGGACTGTTGCAGTCGGCTTCTTTGCGACGGACACAGCGCCTGCCTACGCGAGAGGCTACGGCGACGGTGTGACATTTGGTGCGAACCAGATTTGCGGGACGGGGCTTTTTTACGGGGGCGGCTTCAAGCTGCTTGGAATCCAGCTTGCGGGAATGGCGTGTGTGATTTTGTGGACAGTAGTGACGATCACAATCACCTTTTTGGCGATCAAAGCCATCTTTGGGCTGCGTGTCACAGAGGAGGAGGAAATTGTCGGGCTGGATGCCACAGAGCATGGACTTCCGTCGGCATATGCAGGCTTCTCCATGATGGATATTTCAAACAGTATGATTATGGAAGAAAATGAGAATACGCAGCTTGGTTCAGACTGCTATGAGGAGGCGTCTGAGGTGCAGAAAAATGCTGCGGTCAAGGTTTCACAGCTTCCGACGGCGTCAGCGACAGGGATTTACAAAGTTGTCATCATTGCAAAACTTGCAAGATATGATGTGCTGCGCAAGGCGATGAACGCAATCGGCGTGACGGGCATGACCGTGACACAGGTTATGGGGTGCGGCATTCAGAAGGGCGCCGGCGAGAAATACCGCGGTGCTGAGATTGACGCGACCCTGCTCCCAAAGGTGAAAGTCGAGGTAGTGGTGTCCGCAATTCCTGTGGAAAAAGTGATAGCGTCTGCCAAGAAGGCACTCTATACAGGGCACATCGGTGATGGAAAGATTTTTGTATACAATGTGGATAAGGTAGTCAAGATTCGCACAGGGGAGGAGGATTTGGCGGCGCTTGCAGATGTTGAATAAAATAAGAACCCGAGGGTAAAACTTCGGGTTTTTACATTTGTTTATATTTAGATAATTGACTCAATGGATAAATTTTTCATGGTGGACAATTTCAGAATGCTTTGATAATAGTTCTCCTGCAAGTCGATAATCTCATTGTTCTCAGTACGGATTACGGGTTTGGAGAAATTATTTGGATTGATAAAAATAACATTTCCCTCCATGCCGTTGCTGAGGGTAACATGGTGGTTGAGATAAGAATTTGCCACGTTCTCGAGGAAGGTAAGAATATATTTTATTTCATATTTATGGATACCGTCATCTTCAAAATATTTAATGACAGAGAAGGGACACATTGCCGAACGGTACACGCGCTCGCTTGTCATGGCGTCAAAGATATCCGCGATGGTGACAATCTTGGAAAATTTATCAATCTCGCTGCCCGACAGCCCATAGGGATAGCCGCTGCCGTCACATTTCTCATGGTGCATCAGCGCAGTATTCTTGACAGGGTCCGGGATACTGCTGTAGCGCCCGAGCAGATGAAACCCTTCTGTCGTGTGGGTCTTGACAATTTCAAACTCGTCCGGGGTCAGCTTGCCGGGTTTTCGCAGGATACCCGCAGGCAGCATAAACTTGCCCACATCATGAAATAACCCGCAGGCAGTCGCCATCATCTGATCTGCCTCTGAGAAGTGAAGCCAGCGCGCGAGCACATTGGAGATGAGCGCCACATCAATGCAGTGGTTATAGACGGAATCCTCCATGCTGCGCACACTCAACAGCATGTCAAAGACGCTGATGCTCTGCCGGTTCTGTGACAGCAGTGCCAGCGTTTCTTTTAACAATTCATTTGCGCGGAACGGTTCATTGCGGTATAGTGAATTCATGAGATTGTTCTGGTAATGCTCTGCGCACCGTGCAAACTGATGGGAAAAAATGTTTTCTTCCGTGCTGGAATGTACCCCGGCATTGCTGTATAAATTTGTGATGGACGCGTCTTGGTGCTGGTCAACTGCCGCGCTGGTCATCGGCATGGACATGTCAACGACAAGATTGTCCTCAATATGTGCATAATAGATGGAATATCCTTCTAATCGTGCTATAATATTCTCAGTGAGGATGATGCCTTTGGGAACGACGGTTTTGTGGTCATAAGACAAGATGGCTTCGGCAGTTACCATACCCGGTGTAAGCGCTGTGATGGGAATTTTTCGCATAAGCCCATTCCTCTCTTTTTCTAGTAAGTTATAATAGGGTAAAAAGTATACTCTCATTGTAGCGGTTTTAACCTTAAATGTCAAACAAAAGGAGGTAATTCTATGAAAAAATACACAAATATTCACAAATTGTCTGACAACAGATTTCTAAATCTGTTTCATCTGGACGCGCTGAAAGACAGCGGGCACCCGTTTGATTATTACTTTGTATCCAGAAGAAAGGCAGACCAAATCAAGCTGCTGACCAAGGACAGCGCAGCGGAGGGCGTTGTTATTTTTCCAGTGTGGAGGGAGGACCCGGAGAAGGTCGTGCTGCTCCGGCAGTATAGATATCCTTTAGATGATGTGCTGTATGAGCTTCCCGCCGGCTTAATCGACGCGGGGGAGACGCCGGAGTGCGCCGCCATACGGGAGATGAAGGAGGAGACAGGGCTTTCATTTGAAGTGTATACAGGTGGAGATGCAGCGTACCGCAGGCCATTTTTTATGGGGGCTGGCTTTACGGACGAGAGCTGCAATGCCATCTTTGGCTATGCCAGCGGTATCATCAGCCGCAGGGAGCAGGAGGACACCGAATCTATTCAAGTGCTGGTTGCCGACAAGGACGAGGTGCGCCGCATTCTCCGTGAGGAGAAGGTTTCCATCAGGGCGGCATATCTGCTCATGAGCTTTTTAAATGCCTCCAGAGAGGCGCCGTTTGGTTTTCTGGATTCGTTTTGAAAATTATAGTGAAAAACCAAAAAAGTGTGTTCATTTTTTAAAATATGTGATATGATAGACAAGAAGAAGGATAAGTATTTGTTCAGATGTATACATATGAAAGTGGAGGTAAAGCGTTTCCGGCTTTGAGCGCGCTGGCCTTCAGGAAGAAATGACGCATCCAAGATCGGGTTGATTCAGGTGTACTTAAAGCCTACTGATTATACGGCATATTATGTGATTAACAATTCCTATGAGGGAAAGATTCCTTTATTTGAATAAGGGTAGAGAGGTTGAGCAAAGAGTGCGCTGTAATAATAACCGTTATGGAGATGGGATTCTCCGTAGCGGTTATCTTATTATGCACAGACCCGCGCAGAGGAAAAAGCCGAAATGATGAAAGAAAGGGGCAGGGGGAACAGATGAAAAAGGTAACAATACAGGACATTGCGGCGGAGATGGGGCTTAGCCGCAATACCGTGGCAAAAGCACTCAACGGAGGGCTTGTCTCTCCGCAGACAAGACATGCGGTCGTGCAGAAGGCATGGCAGATGGGGTATAACAAACTCGATGACAAGCTGGTGGAGGAGGTCAAATCGACATACCGAAGGGCGAACACAGGAACAATACTGGTGTTATTTAATCATATGGAGTCTGCCTTTTGGACAAGGGCGCTGGCAGGCATCAGCAATGCAGTCAACGACGAGGGCTACCGTATGCAGCTTCATGTGGTGGACGAGAAGGACAAAGATGGAGAGAGCACAGGCAGGCTGATTGCGGACGACGTGAAGGGCATCATCTTTTTAAGTGTCTTTTCGGTCAAATTTGTCAAGGCGATCGGGCGAAAAAAACTGCCGATGACATTTTTCAACAGCCCTGTCAATGCGAAGGAGTACATCAAGCTTGGCGATGTGATCAATGTCGAGGGCTTTTATTCCATGAGTACGCTCACCGAGTATGTGATCAAGCAAAAAGGCTGCACACGGTTTGCCTATATTGGCTTTGCAGAAGGGTCACGAATGATACAGGCGCGGTATCTGGGATTTTTGAATGCGTGCACGCAGAATCATATTCAGTTAGATGAGCAGATGCAGTTCACGCGGCCGGCAAACAATCTCAGTTTCAGCTATGCGATGGTGGAGGAGGTTGTCAAGGACATGCCCTATATACCAGACGCGATTATTTGTGAGGATGACGATGTGGCGAAGAATGTGTCGCTCGCCCTGCTACAGCGGGATTCGAAGGCGGTGAAAAAGATGGTGATCACAGGGTTTAACAACACGCTGGAAACTGATTTCTTCAAGAGTGACATTCTCACGGTGGACGTGCGCATCGAGGAGATGGGCAGACGGCTGGTAAAATCCGTGATCGACAAGGTAAAATGTCCGACAATGGATGTAGCGTTCACGACCATCGCGACCTATCCAAAAATCTGAATGAAAAATAAGTAAAAATCATAGAGAAAACATAGATGAAATAAGAATGAAAATAGAAGATATCCGGTGACAATGAGGGAAATACGTGATATAATTCCAATATCTACATAACGTGGTAATAAAAACGTCATCTTGTATGATGAAAAGTTCCGGCGTTAAATATATAGATTGTAAGAGAGGTTTGAAGCAATGGATTACAAAATAGTAACAGACGGTTCTTGTGATTTGCCGCCAGCCTTCTGTCAGGAAAAAGATGTTGACGTAGTTCCCTTTTATGTATCCTTTGACAGTGAGACATACCAAAAAGAAATCGCTGAGATGCCAATTCGCGACTTTTATGAGCAGATGGTGTCAGACCCCACCACGTTCCCAAAATCCTCTATGCCCTCTGTGCAGGACTATGTGGATGTTTTTCTGCCAATTGTGAGAGAAGGAAAGGCAGTCATTTGTATCTGCATCACCACCAAATTCAGCGGCTCTTACCAGTCTGCGATGAATGCAAAGGAAATGGTGCTTGAGAGCTTTCCAGATGCCAGAATCACCGTGATGGACTCCACGATTAACACGGTATTGCAGGGAATCTTTGTGATTGAGGCGGTCAGAATGCAGGAGGCAGGGCTTCCATATGATACAGTGTTAGAGCGGCTTGAGGCAATCAAGAGCACCGGGCGGATTTTCTTTACTGTCGGCAATATTGACTACCTCAAACATGGTGGGCGCATTGGCAAACTGGCTGGAATCGCAGGGTCCATGCTGGGCATCAGACCGCTGATCACCTTAAAAGAAGGAGAAATCTTTCCGTCAGGTCTGGCGCGCAGCCGCAAGAAATCGCTTGAGAAGGTGTATGAACTTTTGTGGCAGTATCTTCAGGAAGTTCATGCAGTATCAGGAGAATATCATATCTGTGTGGGCTATGGCTATGATCTCGAGGAGGCGGAGGAGTTCCGCAAGGGGGCAGTCAGCTACCTCAATGCAAAGGGCTATGCCATTACCGATGCTGAGCTGCAAAAGTATCAGATCGGCGCGACGATCAGCGTGCACACAGGACCTTATCCGCTGGGATTTGGTGTGATTAAAAAAAGCATGTGATATGGAAACAAGAAAGGAGAACGAACGCATATGGCAAGATATACACTAAAGAACACACAGATCAGCATTGAGGTGGACACACTGGGTGCTGAGTTAAAGTCACTTAAAAAAATAACAACTGGAACGGAATATATGTGGGATGCAAAACCCGAATACTGGAAGCGGACCTCACCCGTACTGTTTCCCTTAGTAGGCAGCTTAAATAACGGTAGTTATAGATATGAGGGGAAGGAATATCCCATGTCCCAGCACGGCTTTGCGCGGGATATGGAGTTTGAACTTCTGCGCCAGACAGAGGATACACTGGTATTTGAGTTGAAGTCTACGAACGAGACTAAGGCAAAGTATCCGTTTGATTTTGCGTTAGAGCTTGGCTATCGTCTGGAGGAAAATCATGTTATCTTATCGTGGAAGGTGACAAACTGCGGTGAGAAAGAGATGCATTTCAGCATCGGCGGACATCCGGCGTTTCTGTGTCCAATCAATAACAGGGGTGTGCAGACAGAATATAAGCTGTTATTTGATACAAAAGATAAGATAACATCTGGTATTATTGGGAACGGCGGCACGCTCTTAGCGCGCACCAAGGACTTTACCTTGCAGGATGGCATGATGGATATTACAGCGGATTTATTTGATGAGGATGCGCTGATCATCGAGCACGATCAGGCGCACAGCGTAGCGCTGTGTGACAGCGAGGGGCAGCCTTATTTAACAGTGCGCTTTGATGCGCCGCTGTTTGGCATCTGGTCGCCCGCTAAGATCAATGCACCGTTTATCTGCATCGAACCGTGGTACGGCAGATGTGACCGGGAGGCGTTTCGCGGCGACTTGTCTGAACGCGAGTGGGGCAATACGCTTGCGGCGGGCGAGGTGTTTTCTGCGGAGTATTCAGTAATAATATAGAAGAATCGAGATGCGAAATGCACATGATTGCCAAATTTTTTCGTCGAAATGCTGAAAATGAATTCCCTTATTCTGTATAGTACAAAAATTATGGTAGAATAACAGATGTCGTATGACAACCATATGAATTGAGAGAGAGAATAAGGAGGGCGAAAAATGAGAAGCATCAAGGCAAAACTCATCATGTTAGGTGCCGTGTCCATCGTGTGTACGGTGATACTCGGCTTGGTCGGCATCTATATCATGAACAGCAACAACGCAAACAATCAGGTGTTGAATGACATCAACAACATCAACCTCAAACAGAACGAGAACACGACACAGGAAACCTCGTTTCTGTATGATCTGGACTTGAATCATTATCAGACGATTCAGTCAAACCTCGCCTTTATGGAGGAAGCGGCAGCAGGCGCATTGACGTACAGTAAGGGTGAACCGTATGACGCAGACTTACAGAGTGTGGCAGCGACGATCACCACAGTGAGCGGCAACACTTCAGAGCTGAATAAGCTGCTTGGCGAGCGCGGTTTTCAGAGCGGCAGCGGCATGTATGCAAACTACGTCGGCGGAGATGAAGCGCTGGCGGATGCCATTAGCAGAATGTCAGGGGAGTCTGGCTGGGTGGACGGCGTCTGGGACAGTGTGCTGCTGGGAAATGTTGCATCACAGCCTATCGGAGGCAAAAATTATAGAAAGACAACATACGCCCACAAGCTTCCTGAAATCAGCAAGCGTGATATGCTGCTGGTCCGCATGGGCGGAAATGGCATCGAGTATACAGGGGATGTGTATGTCACGAACATTAAGCTGGACAGCACAGTGCTTCCGCTGGCAGAGATTGACTTGGAAGTGCTGGCAGCTTCTTATGGAGACGGACTGGCAGGGGTGGAGGTTTCAGCCTTTGACGGCATGGACGCGCTGCATATCCAAACACAATTTGCCAATGTCAACGGAAACTGGCAGGAGGTGACGGCAAAAGTTGATGTTAAGGGCATCAATATTGCGGATTACAAAAATGTGTCCTTTGACTTGTATTTCGAGGAGAAGGAAACGCCAGAGATCAGTATCGCGACGGCATATGATGGAAAGTATGACTTTGAGGGAGAACTCAAAAATGCAAACGATCTGTTTGATACATACAATAAACTTGTGGCGGAGGGCAGTGATACAGGAAGTTATCCAACAGAGATTATAGCACTCTTAAATGAGCTGGTCACAAATGCACCGCTGTACACAAAAGACGCAGAGATCGCGGAGACGCTGGCATCGAATTTTGCAACAAAACTTTCGGCGGTGGAGAGCATTGTCGAGTACGACAAGGATATTCTGGCATTGAAAGCAGAGAACAACACCCTGAATACGACGCTCACCAACGAGACCTCAGCGGTGCGCAGCAAGATTGAGGAGTTGACCAGCACACAGAAGATGACAATGTCCACGTTAATCTATGTCGTGTTCATCGTGGGTTCCGTGCTCGTGGTGCTGCTCACGATCTTTGTAATAACTTCGGTACAGAAGAGTATCAAAAAGTTTAAAGGGGCGCTGACGCACATTTCAGAGGGTGAGATTACGATCAAGGCAGAGACAGGAAACGGGGACGAATTTGACACCTTTGGGCGTTCCCTCAACAGAATGACTGACAAGCTGTCAGATGTGATTACGAATGTAAAACAGTGCGAAATGGAGTTAAAAAACAGCGGTGCAGAGCTTGAGTCGATCTCGCAGGGTTCAGAACAGACCTCAGAGCACATTGATGCGGCTATCTCAGAGATTGCGCTCGGCGCCACGAATCAGGCGCGGGACGTGGAGACCTCCACAAGCGAGATTGTCAATCTGGGCGAGCTGATGGACAGCATGGATGCAGACATCGCAGAGCTTGACGAGACCTCCATCAACATGAAGCAGGCAAGTGATGAGGCGGTTACAATCCTGAGTGCGCTGAGCCGTTCCAACAGCAACATGACGGAGGGAATCCACCGCATTGCCCAGCAGATCACGCGGACAAACGATTCTGTGAAAGAGATCGAGGAGGCGGCATCTCTGATTTCTTCCATCGCAGACCAGACCAATCTGCTGTCATTGAATGCCAGCATTGAGGCGGCTAGGGCAGGTGAGGCAGGAAGAGGCTTTGCGGTCGTGGCTTCTGAGATACAACAGTTGGCAGAGCAGTCCAACAAGTCGGCAGACAGCATCTTTGGCATTATCACGAACCTCATCAATGAGTTCAAAGAGACGCTGGATACGATGGCGGAAGTTGAGACTGCCACAAATGACCAGAACCAGAAGCTGACAGATACACAAAAGCAGTTTGAGATTGTAAATGAAGGCATCGCGCAGTCAAGGGACAAGACTGCGGTGATCAAGGGCGCAATCAGCGAGTGCAATCGGGTGCGCAATACGGTGTCTGAGATCATGCTGAACCTGTCTGCGATCTCGGAGGAGAATGCGGCATCTGCCACAGAGACCGCCACGGCGATGCAGAAGCTAAATACCACCATCTCAGAATTATTGCAGGAGTCACAAAAGCTTTTGACCATCTCCTCTCAGCTAGAGCAGGATATGACATTTTTTAAGCTAGGATAAAAAATTGGCACAGCAAGCAAGGGGGAATCATTCTTCCTGCTTGCTTTTTTAATGACGTGAAATAATTGAAATTAATGTCGGAATGTGTTAAGCTTCTTATTATGGAACCCATGACAGGGGTGGCAGCCTCCCGAGCCAAAAAACCGGTTTGCCGGAATACATAGGAAGGGAGGTGCGTAAACATGACAGCATATGAAATTATTTCAATATTCATAGGTATCTTAACGTTGTTATTTACCTTTGGCAGCTTGATTGTTACGTGTCTTTCCTTTATCACACGAGAAAAGGATAAAAAGACAAAAAAATAATGCCCACCCTGTTAGCCTCAGGATGGGCGCCTCTCACTGAGAGGTAATACCAGACTCGGGAAACTCCACCTTTGGAGTGAGGTTCCTTGAAAGGCACCTGTTAACGCAGGTGTCTTTCTTTATGTATAATATACCACAATGAATAAAAGACTTCAACCCTATTTCTGTTTTTCAAATTTTATTTTTCTCATAGCTATTTTTCCTAGTATGGACACAAGCTGGAAACGATAAATCAATATATTAATACTCGATATTACCAAAATTTTCACAAAAAATATGTGCAATAGGTAAAAATTATAACTAAAATTACTTTAAAAATTGATTAATTTATAAAATGGTGTTATGTTAGATATGCATGAAAATAATCCATAAAAGAATGAAATTGAAGGGAGCGCATGGATGATAACTTATAACGAGAAGGAACGCGTATTTAAATTAGACACACCAAATACCACTTATATGATTGGCATTGTGGACGAGGAAAATTTTGTCGGGCACATCTATTACGGCAGGCGGCTGGAGGATACGGACGCCTCCTATCTGATGCGGACAGGGGAAGCGCCGTTTGTTCCGAGCCAGAATAACCGGGAAAGATGCTCATTTTATGACTGTTTTCCGTTTGAGTATCCGACAGGCGGTGTCGGAGACTTCCGGGAGAGCTGTCTTGGTATCAGGACAGCTTCAGGGCATGTGGGGAGTATGCTGTCCTATGTGTCTCATGAGATTATGGCAGGCAAGCCTGCACTGGAGGGACTGCCTGCAACTTTTGGGACGCAGGAGGACTGTGCGACTTTAAGAATCGTCTGTGAAGATTCCTATGTCGGAATGCAGGTGGAACTGCTCTATACAGTATTTCATGACACAGATGCCATCACAAGAAGTGTGAAGGTGACAAACACCGGGACAGAAGCCTTTGATCTGACCAAGGTGTACTCTGCCTGCATCGACATGGACAACAGGGATTATGACATGGTATCCCTTCACGGAAGCTGGGCGAGAGAGCGCCATATTCAAAGAAAGACGCTGGGGTATGGTATCCAGAATGTCAGCTCATTCCGCGGGGAATCCAGCCATCAGGACCATCCGTTTCTCGCACTTGTGGACAAACATACGACACAGGAGTACGGCGAAGTCTATGCGATGAATTTTGTCTATTCCGGCAATTTCCGCGCGCAGGCGGAGGTGACGCAGTTTGACTATGTACGCATGACAATGGGGATTCATCCTGAGAACTTCTGCTGGAAACTAGAGAGCGGCGCGCACTTTCAGGCGCCGGAGGTGGTCATGGTCTACACCGACAGAGGCTTTGATGGCATGACAGCCGCGTTCCATAAATTATATAAAAAGCATTTGATCCGCGGTGAATATAAGGATAAAAAGCGTCCGATTCTCATCAATAACTGGGAGGCGACGTATTTTGAGTTCAACACCGAGAAACTGTTGTCCATTGCGCAGGAGGCATCTAAACTTGGCATAGAGATGCTTGTTATGGATGACGGCTGGTTTGGCAGACGCAACTGTGATGACTGCGCGCTTGGCGACTGGACAGTCAATGAGGAGAAGCTTCAAGGCGGTCTGAAATATCTGGTGGACGAGGTCAACAAGCTTGGCATGAAGTTTGGCATCTGGTTTGAGCCGGAGATGATCTCCCCGGATTCTGATCTGTACAGAGCGCATCCAGACTGGGCGATCGCGATTCCGGGCAGACCCGGCACGCAGTCCAGACAGCAGTTTGTGCTGGATCTGTCCAGACAGGAGGTCGTGGACTGTATCTATGAGCAGGTGGCAAAGGTGCTGCGCAGCGCCAATATTGAGTATGTGAAGTGGGATATGAACCGCCAGCTCACAGACATTGGCAGTTATGGGCTGCCCGCGGACAGGCAGGGGGAATTATACCATCGCTATGTGCTTGCCGTCTATCAGATGCAGGACCGTCTGACGAAGGAATTTCCACATCTTTTGTTAGAAAACTGTTCGGGCGGCGGTGCGCGCTTTGACCCGGGAATGCTGTATTTCAGCCCGCAGATATGGTGTTCGGATGACGCGGACGCGATCGAGCGCCTTGAGATTCAGGAGGGAACGGCGCTGATTTATCCGCTGTCCACAATGGGCGCACATGTGTCAGACTGTCCGAATCATACCGTGGGCCGCGTGACACCCTTTGAGACACGCGGTATCGTGGCGCTTGCAGGCACCTTTGGGTACGAGCTTGACGTGACGAAGATTCCCGCAGAGGACAGGGAGATGATACCGGACCAGATCGCAATGTATCACAAGTACAATGATTTAGTCAGGGAGGGTGACTACTATCGCATCGCGTCGTATGCGCAGAATCACAGGTACGACTGCTGGCAGGTTGTGAGCGAAGACAAATCAACGTCGCTTGTCACCTTCGTACAGGTTTTAAACAGGGCGAACTTTAAGTCAAGACGCATTCTGTTAAAGGGTCTTGACGCAAAGAAGACCTATCAAGTGGTGTTTGAGCATGGTGATAAGGTCAAGAATCAGACCTACAGCGGCGACACGCTGATGAAGGCAGGGCTTCTCGTGCCGAATCCGTGGGGGGATTTCAGGGCACAGCTTATTTCGCTGAGAGAAGTATACTAGATAAGATTATGAGGGGTGATAAAGATGGTTAAGTCTGTAAAACTAGCAGATATTGCGGAGAAAGTGGGGGTCAGTGTCGTCACGGTATCCAAAGCATTGTCAGGGCAAAAAGGCGTCAGCGAGGAGATGCGCGCAAGGATCAAAGAGCTTGCCGATGAGATGGGATATACGCCAATACATGCAGCACAGACGGGCAGAATGCGGTCCTACACAATCGGAGTAATTGCTTTTGAGCCATATTTTGCCAGATTTGCATCTTTTTACTGGAAAATGTATCAGGAGCTTGCCACGCGTGCAGTCAAGAAAAACTGTTTTTCCATGCTGGAGGTCATATCGAATTATGATGAGGAAAATCTCATGCTGCCGAAGCTGATTCTTGAGAATCAAAAAATAGATGGTATCATTGTGATCGGGAGGCCAAAGAAGGACTATCTCAAGCTGCTTTATCAGAACAAAAGGATACCGATGGTCTTTATGGATTTCTACGATGATGAGGATGTCGTGGACTGCGTCGTGTCGGCGAGTTTTAACGGCATGTACCGCATGACGGAATATCTCATCAAAAACGGGCATTCGCGCATCGCCTATGTCGGGAGCCTGATGTTTACGGAGAGCATTACCGACAGGTATTTTGGCTACTGCAAAGCATTGATGGAGAACGGCATTGAGACGCGCAAGGACTGGATTATCAAGGACCGCAATTACAGCGACGGCGTGATCGGGCCAGAATATACACTACAGTTGCCAAAGGATATGCCGACAGCTTTTGTATGCAACAATGATGTGACGGCGTATGCGCTGATTCGGCAGTTGGAGAGGGAGAATTACCGTGTTCCAGAGGATATCTCTGTCGTAGGATATGATGATTATCTTTACCCGGAATACGGTGATTCCAAGATCACGACCTATCTGGTGGATATGGGGGAGATGTCGAAGATCGCCCTCGCATGTATTATCAGGCGCATCGAGAACATTTCCATGAATGCCAGTGTCCACATCGTCAATGGCAGGATCATAGAGCGTTCGACGGTCAAAAAAATTGATTAAGTGATTCAAATATTATTGTATGACTGGTGTCTCCCGGCGGTATGTGAGCGGGGTGACGCCGGTTTTTTCTTTGAAGAGCCGGATAAAGTGGTTGGCGTTCTCGATACCTACCGTCTGGCTGATCTCTACAATCTTATCATCAGTGTGCAACAGCATTTCCTTTGCCTTGTCAATGCGGATTTTATTCAGGTACTGCATGGGGGTGTATTCATAATACTTCGCAAATTCACGGCATAGACGGTATTTGTTAATCTGATATTCGACGGCAAGCTCGTCGAGAGAGTATGGTTCATAGTATGCCGTCTCAAAACGGCGGTGCATGTCTGCGATGTAAGACGGAATATGATACGAGCCTGTATGTTCGATGGCGCGCACTAAATAGAGCTGTGTGAAGAAGCTGACGAGATCCCGCGCGCGCATCATGCCGTGAACCTCATCATCTGTATCGTTGCGCAGCACCTGCTCCCACGCTGTCAGCACATCAGAATAGTTGTCAAGTTTAAAGATAAAATCACCCATGCCGCAGATTCTTTGCAGATGGTACTCTAGGACAGCAGTGCTCACAAAACAGATCGTGTATTCCCAGATATTGTGCTGGCAGACGAGCTTGTGGTTTTTGCGGCAGTCGAAGACCGCGAGCCTGCCTTTGGTGAGATCGTAGCCGGCATTGATGCCGTTTGCATTTTCGCAGAAGAGCTTCCCGGCGCCCTTGGTGGTGTGTATGATACACAGGGCGTCGAGATTTGCCGCCTCGTAGGAGAAGGGCGACGTGACGGAGACGCTTTTGTGGCTGTACTCGCAGGGCAGGCTGCCGCAAAATTCATAATCTCTGCGGTAGGCGGTATCGAAATAGTCGGACAGGGAGAAGCGGTTGCTTGTCTCAGAGGAGATCAGGCAACTGAAAAATTCGGTGGAAAATAATTTTGTCGGCATGTAGTATACTCCTTCTCATTTTTGAATATAATTTCATAGCGGCTTTTTGGACAAGCTGCGCGCATGGAATGATAAATATTATATAACTTTAATAGTAAAAAATCAAGAAAGGAATATTAAGTGAAATAATGGGATATAAAATTTGTAAGATTACGAAATAATTCGAGATTTTAAGTAAATAAAAAAATATTTAAGTTAAAATTTAAGTAAAATTAGGTAAAAATAAAATATAAAATAGACATTTTATATAAAAATTATAAAAGGAAATTGTTTAAATAGGGGAAATGACGAAAAACAGCAATAATTGAATGTAAGCAGCAATAATAAATGGTGACTAAAAGGAAAAGTTAATTTAAACTAAAAACAAGTTAACCGACAGGCTAACAAAATTAAAAAACTAAAAACGAAAATTTCAAAAGGGAGGTTTCATCTATGAAATTAAAGAGACTTATGGCACTTGGTATGGCAGCAGTTATGACAATGTCGCTCACAGCATGCGGCGGTTCTGGTGACACACCATCAACAAACAGCAACACTGCATCAAATAACAATGACAGCAATGCAGCGGCAGACAATGATGCAGCGGCGGACGATGCCAATGCGGCAGATGACAGTGCAGCGGACGATGCCAATGCGGCAGATAACAGCGCAGCAGAGGGCGGACTTACATATGGCAGCGTCACACTTGGTGAGGATTACACAGATCTCACAGCTTCCATCAAATTTATCCATCATAAGACAGACCGTGAGCAGGATGGCTCTATGGCAAAATACATCGAGGCATTCAATCAGGATTATCCAAACATCACTGTTGAGACAGAAGGTATCACAGACTATGCGCAGACTGCGCTTTTAAGACTTCCTACAGGAGAGGCATGGGGCGATGTCATGTTTATCCCTTCCATCGACATGGTTCAGCTTGCAGATTACTTCATTCCCTATGGAACCGTAGAGGAGATGTCACAGTACATCAATTTTGCTGACAACTGGAAATTTGAGGGCAACTGCTACGGTGTAGGATACATGGCAAATGCGCAGGGACTTCTTTATAATAAGAAAGTATTTGCAGATGCAGGCATCACAGAGCTGCCAAAGACACCGACAGATTTTATTGCAGCTTTGCAGCAGATTAAGGACAACACCGATGCGATTCCTCTCTATACAAACTATGCAGCAGGCTGGACAATGGGCGGACAGTGGGATGCTTATCTTGGCGCCATCACAACAGGCGACACGACTTGGCTGAACCAGAAATTTGCACACACAGCAGAGCCATTCAAGGACAATGGAGATGAGACTGGCGCATATGCACTGTACAAGATTCTCTATGACGCTGTGGCGAACGGACTCACAGAGGATGACTACACAACAACAGACTGGGAAGGCTGCAAGGGCATGATCAACAGAGGCGAGATCGGTACAATGGTACTTGGCTCATGGGCAGTGGCTCAGATGAAGGAAGCTGACGCAAACGGCGGCGATATCGGATATATGCCGTTCCCAATCTCTGTAGGCGGCAAGCAGTACGCTACAGCAGGTCCTGATTACTGCTATGGTATCAACAAAGAGAGTTCAGCAGATAATCAGGCAGCAGCGATGGTATTTGTGAAGTGGATGGTTGAGAAGTCTGGCTGGTGTGACAACGAGGGCGGATATCCAATCTCCAAGACAGCGCCTACCTCTTTCGTATTTGAGGGCGTAGAGGTTGTAAACAACGATTCTGCACCAGATGATGAGGCAGATCTGATGAACCAGATGAATGCAGAGTGTGAGCTGAACTTCAACAACGGCGGCGACCGCAAGGTTCAGGAGATCGTGGAGGCAGCAGCGACAGGCTCTATGACATATGATGAGATTATGGCAAACTGGACAGAGTTGTGGAACGATGCACAGTCATCACTGGGGGTCGATGTCACAGAATAATTCAATAGCGTTTATCGAATCAATCATTATACTTTATATGAAGTGGCTTGCGGGCATTGGGCTTGCAAGCCACAAATCCCAAAGAGGTTGAGAGGGAATTTTTATGAGAGAAGGAGGGGATTGTAGTGACTAAGACTCAGACAAAGAAACCATTTAATTTCCAGAGATGGCTCAAAAGCCGGCAAGGTCAGCAGACAATCATCATTGTCTTGTTTTCTATCATTCCGTTAGCACTGTTGTTTGTTTTTACATACTATCCGTTTGCTGAAATGTTTAAGTTCAGCTTTTATGACAGAAGCTACACGCGCGTTAAGGGCTTTGTGGGGTTAGACAACTACGTGGACGTATTTAAGAAAAAAGATTTGTTCCGTTCATTGTTCCTGTCAGTCTACTATATGGCTGGTGCAGTGTTCCAGCTGGCATTGGCACTTTATCTGGCGACAATATTCTGCTTTAAGATCAAAGGAGGAAACTTCTTTAAGGGCTGTATGTTCTTCCCGTTTCTAATCAATGGTATCGCAATCGGATTTATTTTCAAGTTCTTCTACACCAGAGGATTTGTACTGGATACAGTACTTGGCTGGCTGGGCGTTGATATGGAAAGCCTTCCGTATTGGCTGAGAGATCAGAGTATCAACAACTGGTCACTGGTTGCCACGAGTGTGTGGAAATATTTTGGTCAGAATATGGTACTGTTCATCGGCGCGATGATGTCTGTGGACGCATCACTCTATGAGGCGGCAGACTTAGACGGCGCGAACAAGTGGCAGCAGTTTAAATATATCATGCTTCCAAGTATCAAGACCATCGTGATGCTCAACCTGATCATGTCCATCACCGGTTCGCTCAGTGCGTTTGAGCCTGCATACGTCATCGCGTCAAAGGGTGCGAACGGCACAGCGACTTACTTCGTAAAGATGCATGAGGTAGCGCACACGAGTCAGAAAATTGGTCAGGCGTCTGCGATGGCAGTGGTGCTGCTGCTGATTATCTTCGCAGCGACAATCCTACAGAAGCTCTTCTTTAAATATGTATTTAAGAGCGGAGAAGATGAGGATAGGGGTGCAGCGGTAAGACGCGAGAGACAGATTGCAAAGTTGAATGCAAGGAAGGGGGCATAAGCATGACAGCGGTACAGGCTTTTAAGAAATATTTATGGATATTTATCAAATATTTTTCAGTCATATTTTTCTCATTCGTCGCATTGCTTCCGATCGTTTCCTGTGTGATCACTGCGCTGAAAACCAAGACAGAATATGAGAACACAAACGTAATGACACCGCCGCAAAACTGGTTTAATTTCGAGAACTTTGTCACGGCATTCCGCGATGGCGGTATGGGCAAGGCGTTCTTGAACTCATCACTCATTGTAATCTGTGTTGTGGTTGGTTCTGTGCTCATCGGTTCGATGATCGCCTATGTGTTAAACCGTTTTAAGTTCCCGGGCAACGGACTGATCCGCAGTCTGTTCCTCTTTGCGACACTCCTTCCGGGTATCGCGATGCAGGTCGCTACATACCAGTTGATGTTCCAGCTCAAATTCATTGATACATTATATGGATATATCATTCTCAGCATGGGTACAGACGTAATCTCCATCTATGTATTCATTCAGTTTTTTGAGAATATCTCTGTATCGCTTGACGAGTCGGCATATATGGACGGCGCAAGCTACTTTACAATCTTCTACAGAATTTTGTTCCCGCTGTTAAAGCCGGCGATTGTTACCTGTGCGATCTTAAAGGGCGTGGGCATCTACAATGAGTACTACAATGCGATGCTATACCTGACAAAACCAGATTTAAAGACAGTTTCATTGGCGCTCTATACCTTTACAGGACCGTTCGGAAATCAGTATAACCTCATCTGTGCAGGTGTTATTATGACACTGCTTCCGGCGCTGATTATCTTTATCGCATTCCAGAATCAGATTTATTCTGGACTGACAGCAGGTGCGGTAAAAGGTTAGTAATTAGGAGGATTACGATGGCAAATTCAGAAATGAGATCGGAGGTGATGAAGCACCTCACAACAGATATCATACCGTTCTGGAAAAGTCTGAGAGATGACGAGAACGGCGGATATACAGGATATCTCGGATATGACTTAAAGGCGGACAAGAAGGCAGTCAAGGGCTGCATTCTCAACAGCCGCATCACATGGTTCTTTGCCAATGCGTACACGCTTCTGCGGGATGAAAGTCTCTTGAAGGAGGCAGAGCATGGCTTTGAGTTTCTCAAAAATGCTTGTTGGGACAAGAAAAACGGCGGAGTATACTGGTCTGTCAACTATGACGGCACACCGGCTGAGACATTGAAGCATACCTACAATCAGGCGTTCTCCATCTATGCCCTGTCCTCCTACTATGAGGCGAGCGGCGACCGGGAAGCATTGGATATGGCGTATCAGCTCTATGATTTGATCGAGGGAAAGATGCGCGACGAGCTGGGCTACAAGGAAGCCTTTGATGAGGCCTTCAACGAGATTGACAACGAGAAGCTCTCTGAAAATGGCGTGATCGCGTCAAAGACAATGAACACCCTCCTCCATGTATTTGAGGCGTACACAGAATTGTACAGAGTAGATCACAACGAGAAGGTTGCTGATCAGATCAAATGGATGATGGACATTGTGGCGGAAAAAGTTTACAATCCAGAGCTGCACCGTCAGGAGGTATTCTTTGACGAGTGCTGGCATCCCATCATAGATTTGCACTCCTATGGACACGATATTGAGACTGCATGGCTTATAGACAGAAGCGTCGCAGTGTTAAATGACGAGGCATACGAGAAAAAGATGTCGCCGATCACGCAGGATTTGACCAATCAGATCTACAAAGTGGCATTTGACGGTGCGTCTCTTGCGAACGAGTGCGAGAAGGGTGTTGTCAATGAATGGCGTATTTGGTGGGTGCAGGCAGAGACTGTCGTGGGATTCTTAAACGGATATGAAAAGACAGGGCGCTTGGAATATCTCGACGCGGCGAAGAAGGTATGGCAGTTTATCAAAGACCATTTGATTGACAAGCGTGACGGCTATGCGGCAGGCAGAGAGTGGTACTGGCGCGTACAGGCAGACGGTACGCCGGATGAGACCCAGCCGATCGCAGAACCGTGGAAGTGCCCGTATCACAATGGCAGAATGTGTTTTGAGGTTATCAGGAGATAGGGCAGGCTCAGTGCGCTATTTCGAATTGGAGGTTGACATGGGAAATGTATTTGAGCAAAACAAGGAAATGATAATGAAACGGTACGAGGAGATCGTAAACCGTAAAAATGTGAAGAGCGATTTCTACAATGGCATTTATGACCGTTATGAGTACCCGGTACTGACACGCGATCATATCCCGCCATTCTGGAAATTTGACATGAATCCCGAGACCAATCCGTATTTCATGGAGCGGCTCGGTGTGAATTGTGCCTTTAATTCCGGCGCGATAGAGCTGGACGGAAAGTTTTACCTTGTGGCGAGGGTCGAGGGAAATGACAGAAAGTCTTTCTTCGCGGTGGCAGAGAGCGACAACGGGATTGACGGATTTCGATTCTGGGATTATCCGATTCTGCTTGACGATGTGTGCCCGGAGGAGACAAATGTATATGACATGCGCCTGACAAAGCATGAGGACGGCTATATCTATGGGGTGTTCTGCTCTGAGAGCAAGGATACCAAGGTCAATGACCTGTCTGCGGCAGTGGCGGCAGCAGGAATTGTGCGGACAAAGGATTTAAAGACATGGGAGAGGCTGGAGAACCTAAAGACGCTGCGTTCCCCTCAGCAGCGCAATGTCGTGCTGCACCCGGAGTTTGTAGACGGCAAGTATGCGTTTTACACGAGACCGATGGACGACTTCATTGATACAGGAAGCGGCGGCGGTGTCGGTTTCGGACTCTGTGATGATATCACGCATGCGGTCATTGATGAGGAGATCATCACGAGCAAGCGAAAATATCACACGATCACGGAGGCAAAGAACGGCGCTGGCGCGGTTCCGATCAAGACCGACAAGGGCTGGATCCATATTGCCCACGGTGTGCGCAACACCGCGGCAGGGCTTCGCTATGTAGTGTATGCATTTGCTACGGCGCTGGAGGACCCGACAAAGGTGATCGCGGAGCCGGGCGGATTTTTGATCGCACCGCTTGGGGCTGAGCGGGTTGGCGATGTGTCGAATGTGGTGTTCACAAACGGAGCAATCGCAAGAGAGAACGGAGATGTATATATTTACTATGCGTCGAGCGATACGAGGCTGCATGTGGCGACGACCACAATCGACAAGCTTGTGGACTACGTGTTCAACACACCGGAGGACCCACTTCGCTCTGTGGACTGTGTGGCACAGCGGTGTGCATTTATCAAGAAAAATTTAGAATATATGAAATAATCGTTATTAGGAGCAGGAGGATAAACAGATGCGTACACAAAAGTATGGAATCGATTGTAGGAAGGGCGTTTTGAATAAAGGAAATCTTTATCGAATTGAGAGAGCGATGAAGAAAGCGATGCGCGGTGAGGCAGTCACCGTGGGATTTTTGGGCGGCTCCATCACGCAGGGCTGTTTGTCCTCGACTCCTGAGACCTGCTACGCATATCTGGTGTACAGATGGTGGTGCGACAAATTTCCAGCGTCAGCGATCACGTATGTCAATGCGGGAATTGGCGGCACGACCTCACAGTTTGGCGTGGCGAGGGCAGACAGCGACCTGCTGTCAAAAGAGATAGATTTTACGATTGTCGAGTTCAGTGTGAACGATAAGGATAATGAACATTTTCTGGAGACCTACGAGGGTCTGATACGCAAGATTTACAGTTACCGTACCGAGCCGGCAGTGCTGATTGTGAACAGTGTATACTACAGTGACGGGGAGAATGCACAGGCGCAGCACGTCAGGATTGGCAAGGCATACGATCTGCCTTGTGTCAGCATGAAGCCGACTTTGTATGAGAAGGTGCAGGATGGTACATATACAAGCCGTGATGTGACCGAAGATGATCTGCACCCAAACGATGAAGGGCATGGCTTGATGGCGGAGGTGATCATCAGCTTTTTGGAGATGGTTTATGAGGAATTACAGTCAGGAGACGAGGCGGCGGACAACCATTTGGATGTACAGAAAATGACACCAGTGACCCTAAATGCCTATGAAAATTCTGTCAGATACCAGAACGATAACAGCGAGACCGTCTTGACGGAAAATGAGGGATTTACGGCAGATGGACAGCCGCAGCATGATATTCGGGAAATATTTCGGCGTGGCTGGACAGCGGACAAAAAGGGTGCACATATTGGTTTTGATATAGAGGGAAGCTGTATCGGCGTACAGTACCGCAAGTCGGTGGCAAAGCCTACCTGCGTGGCGCGGGCTGTGGTGGACGGCGATATGGACAAAGCAGTGGTCCTCGACGGGAATTTCGAGGAGACATGGGGGGACAGCCTGCATCTGGACACAATTGCAGAGCATCTGCCCTATGGCAAGCATCATGTGGATATTGAGCTGATTGAGACGCATGAGGACGACAAGGTGCCATTCTATCTTGTGTCGGTGATCGGTTCAGGATTATAAATATAGTAAAAATTGAAAACAGGAGGATTAAAAAATGAGTAAAGTAAAAATGATGAGTCCGGCAGTTCCAAACATGCCTTGGCAGGACAGGGCAGACGGCAAGACCTCAGGCGTTGCCGATGCGCCCATCTGGCGATACAATGAAAATCCGATCATCGGGAGAAATCCTGTAAAGGGTGTTGCGAGAATCTTCAACAGTGCAGTGATTCCGTATGAGGGCGCGTTTATCGGCGTGTTCCGCGGTGAGCAGACCAACGGTGTGCCATATATCTATCTGGGACGCAGCCAAGATGCAATCCATTGGGATTTTGATGCAAACAAGATTCACTTTGTCGATGAGGCAGGAAATCCGTTCATGCCAGTGTATGCATACGATCCCCGTCTCGTGAAGGTTGAGGATGTGTACTATATTATCTGGTGTCAGGATTTCTACGGTGCGGCGATCGGTATGGCAAAGACGACGGATTTCAAGACATTTACGCGCATCGAGAACCCGTTCCTTCCGTTCAACAGAAATGCAGTGCTGTTTCCAAGAAAGATCAACGGCAATTTCGTGATGCTGAGCCGTCCTTCGGATTCTGGCCACACACCATTTGGCGATATCTTCGTGAGCGAGAGCCCGGATTTGGTATACTGGGGCAAGCACAGACATGTGATGGGCAAAGGAAACGAGTGGTGGCAGTCCTTGAAGATTGGCGGCGGCGCAGCACCGATTGAGACAAGTGAGGGCTGGCTGTTGTTCTACCACGGTGTGACAGGCACCTGCAACGGCTATGTGTACTCTATTGGCGGTGCAATCCTTGACATTGACAATCCTTCGATTGTGAAGTACCGCTGCGAGAACTTCCTGCTGACACCTGAAGAGTGGTATGAGGAGAGAGGTTTTGTGCCAAATGTATGCTTCCCATGTGCGACAATCCACGACTCCGAGACTGGCAGAATCGCTATTTATTATGGCGCGGCAGACAGCTATGTAGGACTTGCATTCACTGAGATTGATGAGATCGTTGAGTACATCAAGACAAAGAGCGCAGTGACGACATCAGATACAGAGATTGGCAGGAGATAGTGTGAGAAAGTCACATGGCAAGAATATATGATTTATATGTGAGGAAAAGAACGTCGGATTCGCGGCGTTCTTTTCATACACATGATAGTATAAATGAGGAGGGATTGTGATGCTGAGAGAGACATTGCTCAAAGAGATTCCAGAGTTGAAGATTCATGGAAGGACGACGGCGTGCCGCGACCCGCTGACGCTGTTTTGGACGGCAAGCGGGTTTGAGTGCAATGTGACAGGCTCAGAGCTCTGGGTGGAGTTGGAGGTCACATTTGACATGTACGAGCCATGGTTTAGTTATACCGTGAACGGAGACTGGGTGGGCAGGCAGATGCTGCAAAAGGGCAGAACATGGATTCCTCTGTTTCGCGGCATGAGTCCAGAGCGTGTCAAGAATGTGCGGTTTTTTAAGGATTTGCAGGCGATGAGCGGCGATGGGGAATCCTATATTCATATCCATGCACTGCGCCATGACGGGGAGTTTTGCCCGGTCACTGAAAAAAAGCTTAAAATTGAGTTTATCGGTGACAGTATCACCTCCGGCGAAGGGCTTTTTGGTGCGAAGGAGGAGTGGGACTGGATTCCGATGTTCTTCTCGTCAATCAAAAGCTATGCCTATCAGACGGCACAAAAACTTGACGCGGAGTACAGGGTATTTTCTCAGAGCGGATGGGGGGTACACAATGCATGGGACAACAACTTGCATGGCGTGATACCAAACTATTATAAAGAAATTTGCAGTCTGATGCCGGGAGTTGAGAATGAGCGGCTTGGCGGAAACCAGCCGCATGATTTTGCCAGTTGGCAGCCGGATTATGTGGTAGTGAATTTGGGGACAAACGATGCCGCTTCCTTTGATCAGCCGGCGTGGGTTGACGCGCAGACCGGGGAAGCTCATAAAATGCGCAGAAATGCGGACGGGTCGTACTGTGTGGAGGATATCAGGGCATTTCAGCAGGCGGCAAAGACATTTCTGGGGCTGATTCGTTCCTGCAATCCAGACGCGCAGATAATATGGTGCTTTGGAATGCTTGGAATTGATTTTCAGCAGTATATCAAAGAGGCGGTCTTATCGTATGCGCAGGAGGCAGACGACCGCAAGGTATCCTATTTACAGCTTCCGTCAATGACGAAGGAGAGCGTTGGTTCAAGAGAGCACCCGGGATTTCTGTGTCATAAACAGGCGGCGGAGGTTTTGGCAGGATATATCGCACAGTTGAGGAATTGAGAAGGAGAACAACATATGTTTCGAGATGATTTTGTTTGGGGTGTGGCGAGCAGCGCCTATCAGATAGAGGGTAGAGACCCGCAGGACGGTGCGGGGAAGTGTATATGGGATACCTTTGCAGAGGAGGGCAGAGTGTACGGGCATCAAAATGCAGATGTAGCTTGTGACCATATTCACAGGTACAAAGAGGATTTTGCCATGATGCGCCTTCTGGGGGTAAAGGCATATCGCTTTTCACTGAGCTGGGCGCGCCTGATGCCAGAAGGTACAGGTGCGGTCAATGAGAAGGCAGTTGTGCTCTACCGCGATATGATACAGTGTATGAAGGAGAACGGAATCGTGCCATATATCACGATGTATCATTGGGAGCTGCCGCAGGCACTTCAGGACAAGGGCGGCTGGCTCAATGAAGAGATCATTGAGTGGTTTGGCGGATATGCAAAGGTGGTTGCCGAACGTTTTACAGATCTGTCAGAGCACGTGATCACGCTGAATGAGCCGCAGTGTTTTGTGGGCTTGGGGCATCTGAGCGGCGTCCATGCGCCGGGGGTAAAATTAGCGCCCAAGGAAGTTTTTCAGATCGCACACAATGCGCTGCGCGCCCACGGAAATGCGGTAAAGCAGCTCAGAAAGTACGCAAAGCAGCCGATACAGATTGGTTTTGCACCGACCTGCGGCGTGGCATATCCCTACACGGACAAGCCGGAGGACGTCGAGGCGGCAAAAAGTATCTATTTTGGCTTTGACCAGCCAATCGAGAACTGGACATGGAATGTGGCATGGTTTGCCGACCCTGTTTTTCTGGGAACATATCCAGCCGAGGGGCTTGAGAAGTATCGGGCATATCTGACAGAGATCACAGAAGCGGATTTGGAATTAATTCATCAGCCGATTGACTTTATGGGGCAGAACATCTACAATGGATATTATATCAGAAGAGGGGCGGACGGCAGACCCGAATATGTGGACAGGCCGGCGGGATTTCCAAAGACTGCGGCAAACTGGCCCGTCACCCCGGAGTGCCTGTACTGGGGACCCAAGTTTTTGTATGAGCGCTATCATATGCCGCTCTATATCACGGAGAATGGTATGTCCTGTCATGATATTGTTTCCGCAGACGGACAAGTCCATGACAGCAATCGAATCGAATTTCTGCACCGCTATCTGTCGCAGCTGCAAAAGGCGGGCGATGAGGGGGCAGATATCCGGGGATATTTCCTGTGGACATTCCTTGACAATTTCGAGTGGGACAAAGGATATAACGAACGCTTTGGCATTGTCTATGTGGATTTTACGACACAGAAGCGCACTGCGAAGGACTCGGCGTACTGGTATCAGAGAGTAATGGAGACAAATGGAGGGATTTTAATTATGAATGACACCAACGCAGCAACAAAAGAGATTTTATGGATGAAGCCTGTGTTTAAGCAGATGATCTGGGGCGGAAACAAGTTAGGCAGCAAGTGGGGATATGAGATTCCGGGTGAAAACACCGGAGAGTGCTGGGCAGTGAGCGCGCACCCTAACGGGGATTGCACAATAAAAGAAGGGACTTTTGCCGGAAAAACATTGAGCCAGCTCTGGTCAGAGGAGCCGCAGCTTTTCGGCAATGCAGCCGGAGACCGCTTCCCGCTCTTAATCAAGATTATTGATGCAAATGATGACCTGAGCATACAGGTGCACCCCGATGACACCTATGCCGGAAAGAATGAAAGTGGCTCTTTTGGTAAGACAGAGTGCTGGTATATCCTTGATGCGCCAGAGGGCGCAACGCTTGTCATTGGACACAATGCAAAGGACAAGGCAGAACTTGAAGATATGATTGGCAGCGGCAGATGGGAGGACTTTCTGCGCGAAGTGCCTGTCAAGAAGGGCGACTTTATCCAGATTGACCCCGGGACAGTGCATGCCATCAAAGGCGGCATAGAAATTCTGGAGACACAGCAGAACTCTGATATCACATATCGGGTGTATGATTATGGACGTCTCCAAGACGGCAAGCCGCGCGAGCTTCATATTGAGAAGAGTATTGATGTCATCACTGTGCCGGCAAAGTCCGTAAAGGAGAGTGTCATCAATATCGCCACAGATGCAAAGAACACGATGAATGAGTTGATTTCATGCAATTATTACCGAGTGTGGAAGCTGGACGTGGACGGCAGCATGGAGATTTCACAGGAGTATCCGTTCCTGATTATGAGTGTCGTGGAGGGAGACGGACTCATCAACGGGCAGCTCCTCAAAAAGGGCGACCACTTTATCCTGCCAAACGGCTTTGGCAAAGCACAGCTCCAAGGAAAGATGGCGTTGATTGCCTCCACGATCGCGTAAGATCATAGACTTTTATGTTGTGATATGTTATACTCATGAAAAGGAGTGGTGCGCGTGGATATTAACGATAAGCTAGATTTAATACTTCAAAAATTAGAGAGTGTGGACAGGCTGGAAAGCAGGTTTGACAATCTGGAGAACAGGTTTGATAATCTGGAAGGTAGGTTTGACAAGCTAGAGAGTAGATTTGACAATCTGGAGAGTAGGTTTGATAATCTGGAAGGTAGATTTGACAATCTGGAAGGCAGGTTTGACAATCTGGAAGGTAGATTTGACAATCTGGAAGGCAGGTTTGACAATTTGGAGAGCAGGTTTGACAAGCTAGAGTTTGGTGTCAGGGATATAAGGCTGACACTTGAAAATGAGACAAACAAAAATATTATGCGGGTGGCAGAAGGGCATCTGGATCTGAGCCGCAAGCTTGATGAGGCATTGAAGATAGAGAATGAAAAGGAAATGATTGCTATTCGTGTCAATATTCTTGAGAATGAACTGAGGCGGTTAAAAGAGCGCTTAGAACAAATTGCATAAGTATTCAATAAGTATGAATTGTAGAATTGACAATTATGTCCAATAGCGATATACTGAATATATCGGCGGACAACCGCTATTTTAACGAAACATATAATAATCAATGATGGAGGTTAAGATTTATGTTAGTATCAGCTACAGAAATGCTCAAGAAGGCAAAAGAAGGTCACTATGCAGTAGGTCAGTTCAATATCAACAACCTTGAGTGGACAAAGTCTATCTTACAGACAGCTCAGGAGTTAAACAGCCCTGTTATCCTCGGTGTGTCAGAGGGTGCCGGCAAATATATGACAGGATTCAATACCGTTTCAGCAATGGTCAAGGCGATGGATGCAGATCTCGGTATCACAGTTCCTGTAGCGCTCCATTTGGATCACGGCACATATGACGGATGCTACAAGTGCATCAAGGCAGGCTTCACATCAATCATGTTCGACGGTTCTCACTATGCGATCGATGAGAATATTGCAAAGACCAAAGAGCTTGTTGCAGTAGCACACCAGCTTGGTCTCTCCATTGAGGCAGAGGTTGGCTCCATCGGCGGCGAGGAAGACGGCGTTGTAGGCATGGGCGAGTGCGCTGACCCGAATGAGTGCAAGCAGATTGCAGATCTGGGCGTGGACATGCTCGCAGCAGGCATTGGCAACATTCATGGCAAATATCCTGCAAACTGGGCAGGACTCAGCTTTGAGACATTGGATGCAATCCAGCAGAAAACAGGTGTTATGCCATTAGTACTCCACGGCGGCACAGGCATTCCTGAGGACATGATCAAGAAGGCGATTGCTCTCGGTGTTGCAAAGATTAATGTAAATACAGAGTGCCAGCTCTATTTCCAAGAAGCAACTCGCAAGTATATTGAGGCAGGAAAAGACTTAGAGGGCAAGGGATTTGATCCTCGTAAGCTGCTTGCACCGGGCTGTGAAGGCATCAAGGAAATTGTAAAGATCAAGATGGAACTGTTTGGTTCAGTTGGTAAAGCGTAAAACCGATTGATTAAAGTATAGACAACAATCGAGTAGGGGAAAGTTTATCTTTCCCTACTTGTGCGCCGGACGCGGGCAGCTTTTGCTGCTTATTTCCTTTCCGCGTCCGTGTGCATAAAAAGAACACCTGAATGAACCGACCCCCATAAGTTAGACCAAAAATCTAACGATTGGGGGTCGGTTTTAAAGTTTAACTTTTGGGGATCACATCAGTTTACTTGATAGTAATATAAAGAGCAAATACAGTGCCAGTGTGATTGACAATGTATATATATAAAACATAATAAATAGGTAAAGAGAATCAAAAAAACAAAAAGGAGTGTTACTTTGCAGTATAATTATAAGGTAGTAGCAAAACTGAAGAATGATTTGCCAGATGATGAAAAGAAAAATGCTATTGACCAGATTCAGGATTTGCAAGAAAAGCTAAAAATCGTAAAAATAGATGAGGTGACTTACTGCAAGCAAGCACCGATTCAACAGTATGATGATTTTGGTGCGGTAACTTTATTCTTTTGTGCCCTGGAGGATATAAAAGAATATTTTGAAACCCTAGTTTATTACAATTTATGGGAGGAAAGAAAGAGTGTAGCGGTCTGACAAAAGAAATGACTTGTGGGACAACGGAGTCGTGGTATTGTTTGATTTCGATGTAGCAAGTCTGAAAATCATTTTTCTGAAAAATACCCACAGGCAGCATATAAGGTTATAAAAGATTATCTAGTTCAACATGGATTTGAACATCTGAAAGACTTTGATTATAAAAATCAGGGGCTTAATGATATAGGAGCAATTAGGCTTATATACAAAATAGGAAGGGGAATACTCCCTTTCCTATTTTATAATGTGATAGTGTAGAGGCGGTATTCGGGCAGTAATGGAATTAATGTCAAATTGGAAAAATGAAATTGGAGAAAAAGGGAAAGATGGGATTAAAATGCAAAATAGGCGGCGGAGAACTTTTTTATAATGCTGGATGTATAAGGAATACGCCTGTATCAATAGGCGGAACGAAGTGGAAGCCGGATAAGCCTATTGAATCCCAGATAAAGGAACAGCTTCTGGATATTATAAAAAAGATAGTATCACGGAAACAGACAAAGCCCTTACATTGATGCTTTATTGTATGAGAAAGCAAATGTTTTTTGATGGAAATAAGCGCACTGCTATGCTTGCTGCGAATCATCTAATGATAAAAAAGGTGCGGGTATCATAACACTTCCGATTGAAGTTCAACCTCAAATTACAAAGATGTTAATAGAATTTTATGAAAGCGGGAACATGAACCAAATAAAAAGTTTTCTTTATGAAAAGTGTATAGACGGAATTGAATTTTAGTGTGTGAAAGAAATAATGACCGATAGGGAAAAAAGATAGTCATATCATATGTAAATTATGCTATAATATGTACATGTAGGAAAGGAGATTGTGAGCTATGGATAATGCGAAAGCGTGGGACTATGCAATTGGAATTGTGCAGTTGGATGGGATTAAACCGTCAGACGATTTTCTGGAACTTGTAGAAAAGGAGAAACGAGGGGAAATAACAGGGGAAGATATACGAAAAGTCCTCTACAGAAAATATAAAGTTGTGGAGGGGAAAAATAATGCGTGACCCCTATTTTTACAATGATTGTGATGTGCTCAAAAACAAGATGGGTATTAAAGACGTTCCACTTTTAGATCAGGCAGAAGTGGAGTTTTCTTGCAATGCTATCCATGAACTTGCGCATACGCCATTGCCAGGTGATTACAGTTTCGAACATTTATGCGAAATGCATCGGTATATCTTTCAAGACCTTTACGAATGGGCGGGATTCCCACGAACCATACATATGGAAAAAGGAGAAGCCGTTTTGGGCTATATGTCAATAGAGTATGCGCAGCCTAACGACATTGAGAGGGAAGCGCAAACCATTCTTGACAGAATGAACAGCCGAGAATGGAGAAACATGGATATTTTAGAGCAAGCGGGTTTGCTTGCACAAGATATGGCTGATTTATGGAAAGTTCATTGCTTCCGGGAGGGAAATACACGAACAACCATAACATTCATGTGCCAGTTTGCGGACAGCCATGATATGCCGATTGATCGCGTATTATTTGAGCATAATGCGGAATATACGAGAAATGCCTTGGTAGCTGCTTGTGCGATATTTAAAGACGGAGATTTTCGTAAACCAGAATATTTATTTAATATCATAAAAGACGAATTGGTGCGAGGACGAGAAGATAGAAAACAAGTGATGGAAATGGCTGATTAAAAACAGTAGATAAACCGGGAGAAAAAGGATAAGCATATTGTATTATAGTTACGAAGAATTAAAATCAGAAATTGAGCGATATGTAAAATACTATAATAAACAACGAATTAAAGTGAAACGAGGATGGAGGAGTCCTGTACAGTACAGGCTCAGCCTCTTGGCTGCAATCGAGGAGGGGAATGACCTTCTTCCCTATTCGCGCGTCGGGCACCCATCAGCTTCTGCTGACATGCTTCCTTGGGGTGCCCGTGTGCATAAAAAATGCGTAGCAGACAAAAAATCTACTACGCAATAAAATCCTAACCTTGAAAAAAACATCTGTTATTGATATCGGGTATTATTTTTTGGGTATTGGATTATTTTTTATTGTTGAGTGCTGCCTCGATCAGTCCTCGGAACAGCGGATGCGGTCTGTTTGGCCTGCTCTTTAATTCAGGATGCGCCTGTGTGGCAAGGAAAAACGGGTGTGATGGAATTTCCACCATCTCCACAATACGCCCATCAGGAGAAAGCCCTGATAAAAGCATTCCCTTCTCTGTGACAACAGCGCGGTAGTCATTGTTGACTTCATAGCGGTGGCGGTGGCGCTCGTGAATGACTTCGCTGTCATAGAGCTTGTACGCCTTGGAGGAAGCATCGAGATGACACTCGTAAGAGCCAAGCCGCAGTGTACCGCCGATATCCTCCACGCCATTCTGGTCAGGCATCAGCGCGATGACAGGGTGCGTGGTGTTGGGATTCAGCTCGATACTGTGCGCGTCATTGTAGCCAGCCACATCTCTGACAAATTCCACGATCGCAAGCTGCATACCAAGACAGAGTCCGAGGAAGGGGATACTGTTCTCGCGCGCGTAGCGGATCGCATCAATCATGCCCTCGATACCGCGGTCGCCAAATCCGCCGGGAACTAAGATGCCGTCGGCGTCCTTTAGGATTTGTGCCACATTTTCCTTGTTGACCTGTTCGGAATCCACCCATTGAATATTGACAGTGGCGTGCTGCGGAATACCGCCGTGTTTCAGCGCTTCGACAACGCTGATATAGGCATCGTGGAGCTGCGTGTACTTTCCGACAAGGGCGATCGTGACTTCCTGTGTGGGGGATTTGAGGTCATCCACCATCTTTGTCCAGTCCGCAAGGTCTGGCGCCGGACTGTCGAGATGCAGGCATTCGCAGGCAACTTCGGCGAGATGTTCTTTCTCCATCGCAAGAGGCGCTTCATAGAGATACTCTACATCAAGATTTTGCAGCACGTGGGAGTTTGGCACATTACAAAACAGCGCAATCTTGTCCTTTAAGGCTTGGTCTAGCTCATGCTCGCTGCGGCATACGATGATATCGGGCTGAATCCCCATGCCTTGCAGCTCCTTGACACTCGCCTGCGTCGGCTTGGTTTTCATCTCCTGCGAAGCACTCAGATAAGGAATCAGCGTCACATGAATCAGGATCGCATTCTCGTGGCCGACCTCGTGCTGAAACTGCCGGATAGATTCTAAGAAAGGCTGGCTCTCGATATCGCCGACCGTTCCGCCGACTTCGATGATGGCGATACGCATATCGGGATCTGTGAAATTCCGGTAAAAGCGGCTCTTAATTTCATTGGTAATGTGGGGAATAACCTGTACTGTGCCGCCGCCGTAATCGCCGCGGCGCTCTTTCTGGAGAACAGTCCAGTACACCTTGCCTGTCGTCACATTGGAGTTCTTGTCGAGACTCTCGTCGATAAAACGCTCATAATGACCGAGGTCCAAATCTGTCTCGGCGCCGTCGTCCGTCACAAAAACTTCGCCGTGCTGAATCGGATTCATCGTACCGGGGTCGATGTTGATATAGGGATCAAACTTCTGCATGGTCACTTTATAGCCTCTGGCTTTGAGAAGTCGTCCGAGTGAAGCAGCTGTAATTCCTTTTCCAAGACCGGAAACTACACCGCCGGTTACAAATACATACTTAACTGGCATAACCTAACTTATTCCTTTCCTCTATGATTGTAATGGTTTTATAAATATCTTATTATTATACAACAGAGCAGTGGGAAAAAGCTATAGTTAAATGATTTTTATTTGATAGATTTTTAAGGGACGCGAATGAAAGCAACCATGTGGCGTGGTACATAAATTATGCAAAAGCGGCGTATGTTAATAAGACAGAAATATGTTTTAGAAACTTTTCACAAAGAAATCACAAAGAATATGTTGATTTATGCCCGTTGAAACCATATAATTATAATTACGGTTTCATCACATAAGTATCAAGAACCATCAGGAATGTTCCTGACGGATTCAGTATGATATATATGGTTACAGTTTGGCAATGCTGAGCGATAACTATCAATGAGAAAGGATACTACAGGAAAATGGACAATAATCAAGTCAACAATTATGACAACAATTCCAACCGGAATAACGGGGGACCCGGCAGCGGTGGCAATGGCGGGAATAACAACAATAATGGCAAAGACCCCAAAAAACAGAGTATTATCATCATGATCACAGCGGCGGTCCTATCGCTTCTGTGCATCAGTTATTTTACGCGCGCTGTGACAGGCGCTACGACTGTTGAGATTTCATATAATGAGTTTATTGAGATGGTTGATGCTGGAAAAATTGAGTCGGTCAAGATCGAGTCCAGCCAGATTGAGATTAAACCAGTGTCGAGTGCACAGGGGAAAGAGAATGTGAATGGTCTGCTGGCGTCCGCAGTCCGGGTGACATATATCACAGGAAAGGTGGAGGACGATGAGACGCTCACAAAACGTTTGCTTGACGCAGGTGTCGAGGTCCGCGGAACAGTGCCAGATGGTTCCGGCATTATTCTCTCCCTTCTATATTATATAGTGCCAATTCTTTTGATGTGGGGGCTTTTGAGTCTGCTGTTCCGCAAGATGACAGGCGGAGGCGGTGCATTCAGCATGGGCAAGAGCACAGCAAAGGTCTATGTGCAGAAAGAGACTGGCATCACGTTTCGCGATGTCGCGGGCGAGGATGAGGCGAAGGAATCACTGCAAGAGGTGGTAGACTTTTTGCACAATCCGGGCAGATATGTCAAAATCGGTGCAAAACTTCCCAAAGGTGCGCTGCTTGTAGGACCGCCCGGCACAGGTAAGACGATGCTTGCAAAGGCGGTTGCTGGGGAGGCGAAGGTGCCGTTTTTCTCATTGGCAGGCTCTGATTTTATTGAGCTGTATGTCGGTGTCGGCGCATCGCGTGTGCGCGATTTGTTTAAAGAGGCGGAGAAGAACGCGCCCTGTATTATTTTTATTGACGAGATAGATGCCATCGGCAGAAGCCGCGACTCCAAATATGGCGGCGGCAATGAGGAGCGCGAGCAGACATTGAATCAGCTCTTGTCAGAGATGGACGGTTTTGACGGCAAGAAGGGAATTATTATTCTTGCAGCGACGAACAGACCGGAGATTCTTGACAAAGCGCTTTTGAGACCGGGACGCTTTGACCGGCGTATTATTGTGGATAAACCTGATTTGAAGGGACGTGTCAATATTCTTAAAGTCCATGCCAAGGATGTGCTGATGGATGAGACCGTAGATCTTGACGCGATCGCGCTTGCGACGAGCGGCGCAGTCGGCGCGGACCTTGCCAATATGATCAATGAGGCGGCGATCAACGCTGTCAAAGAAGGCAGGGAGTTCGTCAGCCAGAAAGATTTGTTCAACGCAGTGGAGGTGGTGCTTGTCGGTAAAGAGAAGAAAGACCGCATTATGAGCAAGGAGGAGCGCAAGATTGTCTCCTACCATGAAGTCGGTCACGCGCTGATCAGTGCGTTGCAGAAAAACTCTGAGCCGGTACAGAAGATTACGATCGTACCGCGCACGATGGGGGCACTTGGCTATGTGATGCATGTGCCGGAGGATGAAAAATATCTCAATTCGCAAAATGAGCTGCATGATATGATCGTCGGTCTTTTGGGCGGGCGCGCAGCGGAGGAGATTGTGTTTGACACCGTGACGACAGGTGCGTCCAATGATATCGAGAAAGCGACGGGCATTGCACGCTCGATGATCACGCGCTACGGCATGAGCAAAAAGTTTGGTCTGATGGGGCTTGAGACTGTGGAGAGTCAGTATTTGGAGGGCAGAAGTTCTCTGAACTGTGCAGATAATACAGCGGCAGAGATTGACACAGAAGTCATGAATATGCTCAAGGAGTGTTATGAGGAAGCGCTCGCGATGCTGCGCGAGAACCGGGACGTGATGGATCAAATTGCCGTACATTTAATCGAGAAAGAGACGATCACCGGAAAAGAGTTTATGAAGATTTACCGCGAGGCAAAGGGGCTGCCAGAGCCGGAGGAGAAGAAGGAAGAGATCGCGGTCAAGGAAAAGAGTGTCTTAACTGAGGAGACTGGTGAGACGGAGAAGAAGGAAGAAGTGCATATACCAGCACAAAATGGATTTCCAGCACAGGCGCAGCAGTCTGCATACACGGCACAGCAGCCTCAAAAGCCATGGAGTATGCCGCCCGCGTATGACTGGAATCCAGAAGCCAAGGCACAGAGCCAGGGGCAGGAAGCCGTGCAGCCGTATCAGAATTTAAATCCACAACAGCGAAATCAGGACGCACAGCCGCAGAATGGTTTAGCGCCGCAGAACCAGCAACCACACTGCACAGATGGACAGAATTCACAGGAAATGGATTTTCAGAATACCATAGCACAACAGTGCTTTGCACCACAAGTACAGGATACGGTTCCATCTCCGAATCCACAGCCGGAGGAAACAGCGCAGTTGCAAAACTCGAATCCACAGACAATGTATACGAGCGTGCAGTCACAGAATGCAGTGCCGCTGCAAAGTGAACAGCCGTCATATACAGGAGCGCAGCCGCAGGAAACAGCACAGCCCCAAACCCAAAATCCGCAGTATCGCCAGTATCAACTGCAATATCCACAGCAGAATACTGCGCTGCCGGAGGACAATGGCAGCAACCAAGAGACATCACGTTTTGGCGCATTGTGGGACAGGACGGTAAATGGAGATCGCAATAACAGTAGTCACAACCACGAGAACAGATGGTAGTTTTAACAGTGAGTCCGAAAGATACAATCGGAGTTTTAGGTCTGATTTGCGTGAGCGGATTTTGAGCGCGCAGTTCATTAAAGGGAGTACACATAGAAGCTAGACGTGTACTCCCTTTTGTGGATATATGGTAAGACAGCCAAGAGAATTGTAGAGAAAGGAGAATATAGAAATGCCGGATACGAAACAGGAATTAGACGAGAACAACGAATCTGAAGTGAAGGAATTTGATGTCAAAGAGGAGCTTGGCAAACTTCCCAAAAAGCCCGGCGTCTATATCATGCACGACGCTGACGACACCATTCTCTATGTGGGAAAAGCCAAGAATCTACATAACCGTGTGCGGTCTTATTTCAAGGAAAATATAGGGCGCGGACCACAGATTGACAAAATGGTTTCCCTGATTGCGCGGTTTGAGTATATCGTGACGGACTCTGAGCTGGAAGCCTTGGTGTTGGAAAATAATTTAATCAAGGAGTATTCACCGAAATACAATACACTGTTAAAGGACGACAAGACCTATCCCTATATTAAAGTGACACTGGGAGAGGAGTATCCGCGTGTGATGACTGTCCGCCAGATGAAGAAGGACAAAGCAAAGTATTTTGGACCGTTTACAAATGGCGGTGTAAAGGAAAGCATTGACCTGATCAATAAGCTGTATCAGCTACGGACATGCAACAGAAAACTCCCAAGAGACTGCGGCAAAGAGCGCCCTTGCCTGAATTATCATATAGGTCAGTGCTGTGCGCCCTGTGAGGGTGGAATTTCCAAGGAAGCTTATGCAGAGCGAATTGACAAGGCGATTGATTTCCTGAATGGAAGGCAGCAGCCCATCATTAAAGAATTAGAAGAGAAGATGCAGCAGGCGTCAGAAAAGATGGATTTCGAGGAGGCTATTCGATACCGAGATCTGATCGACAGTGTAAAAAAGGTCAGCGAGACGCAGAAAATGTCAGACAATGTGGGTGAGGACAAGGATATTATCGCGCTTGCAATTGACGGAAATGAGACCGTCGTACAGGTGTTTTTTCTGCGAAATGGCAAGTTGATTGGCAGGGAGCACTTTTACATGACACAGGTCGAGGAGTTAACGCCAGACAATATTCTGACGAGCTTTGTGAAGCAGTTTTATGCAGGAACGCCGTTTATTCCGCGGGAGATTATGTTACAGGAAACGATTGAGGACATGGAACTGGTGGAGCGGTGGCTGACGACCAGAAAGGGGGCGCGGGTTCATCTGCGGGTGCCGCAGAAGGGGGCAAAGGAACGGCTGGTGGATTTGGCGGCAAGAAATGCCCAGCTTGTGTTAAGTCAGGATAGAGAGCGCATCAAGCGTGAGGAGGGCAGGACGATCGGCGCCGTGAAGGAGATCGAGGAAATCCTTGGCATCAGCCCACTGACACGCATGGAGGCGTTCGATATCTCCAATACCAGCGGGTTTGCCAATGTGGGCTCGATGGTCGTGTATGAGAAGGGAAAGCCTAAGCGCAGTGATTATCGGAAATTCCGCATGAAAACGGTGGCAGGTCCCGATGATTATGCCTGCATGTACGAAGTTTTGACAAGACGGTTTCAACACGGTCTGGACGAGCGCGAGGAGATGCTGCTGGACGAGAACAGCGTCGGCGAGGATTTTGGCAGTTTTACGAAATTTCCAGATTTACTGTTGATGGACGGCGGGCGCGGTCAGGTCAATATTGCGCTGCAAGTGCTTGATGAGCTGGGTATCCGTATTCCAGTCTGCGGCATGGTGAAGGACGATAATCACCGCACGAGAGGGTTGTATTTCAACAATGTCGAGCTGCCGATTGACACGCACAGCGAGGGATTTAAATTAATCACGCGCATACAGGACGAAGCGCACCGCTTTGCGATCACCTATCATCGTTCACTTCGCAGCAAGGCACAGGTGCATTCCGTGCTCGATGAGATACCGGGCGTGGGACCTAGCCGCAGAAAGGCATTGATGAAATATTTTAAGTCTATCGAGGAGCTGCGCGCCGCGGACACTGCCAAGATTTCAGAAGTGCCGGGTATTACGGCAAATGTGGCGGAGGAAATTTATCGTTTTTTTAATAAGGAGGTTCCTGAGAACACAGCCTCCGAACAGGCTTCGGCAGATGAGATTGGTACAAATTCTTTTTCGTAGGTTTCTTTTTTGAATTTTGTGGAATAATACGTTTAGATTCGTATTGTTATGTGGAGGAACGGCAATGGAAACACAGATTCAACAAAGAAACATCTTAGTGATAGAGGGCGATCAGGAATTAAATGAAGCGATCGTGCTGGCACTGGAAAATGACACCTATACCTTTATACAATGCAGGACAATCGCGGACGCGAGGAAAATCATGGAGAGCGGGGACATCTCTTTGATTTTGCTTGATCTCAGTCTGCCAGATGATAGCGGGATAGACTTTGTGCGGGAAATCCGTAAGCGGAGTCAGTTGCCCATACTGCTCATCGCAGTGAGCAGTATGGAGCTGGATATTGAGGCAGGGCTTGAGGCGGGCGCAAATGATTATATCACAAAGCCTTTTCGTTTGACGGCGCTGCGCGAGCGGGTGGCAGTGTGGCTACGCGGGAAAACAACGCCCAAAGAGCATTATAAAATCGACCATTTTGACTTTGATTTTGGGAAAATGGAGTTTCGCCGCGGCGGTCAGTTGATGGAGTTAAGCAAAACAGAACAGCGGTTGTTGAAGATTCTCTGCGAAAATAAAGGGGCGACTGTGAAACGAAACACGCTGATTGACTGGGTATGGCAGGGAATTGGGGAGTGTTTGGACGAGGACGCGCTGACAGTGGCAGTGAAACGGCTGCGCGACCAGCTCGAGATTGATTCTGCCAATCCTGATTACATCAAAAACGTGTATGGAATCGGTTACACATGGGCGGTAAATCCGTAAATTGTGGACGATGCAGTCTGATAAACACATGCAGATCAAGTGTTGCGCGTGTCTGCGGCAGGGCAGACACGCGTGGAGAATGCACTAAAGAAGCTGTTCTATGAGGCAATGGTGTTCTTTTCGGGCAGTGTCATAGCTGATGCCCACGGCGAGAATTGCAGATACCTTCTCTTTTTTTAACTTTTCGTTGTACTCTTTTTCCCGAATCTGGACAATGGCATCCTCTGGTGTTTTGTCGGCTTTCAGTTCAAGGACAATGCCCGGCAGGTTTCTTCGCCTTGGGTAAAAGATAAAGTCTACATCCTTGCGGATAGGTAGGCGAGCGTGACGACACAGGAGAGACTGTTTTCGTCATTGTATTTCAAAATGGGCAGTTCACTGTTGTGGATATTGTGAAGGTAAGACGCCACGAGGTCGCCCTGCCGGTTCAATGTAGCATCAAGGATTTCGCTGGAATTTCGTACTAATTCTGCCACATAGCCAAAGTCCTTATCTTCCAGTGCATTTTCAAATTCGAGCATTAATTCTTTGTTAGGAATCCGCAGTTCACCGTCGGAATAAGATAACAGACCGTATATAATCATGGCAGCATAGATATCTTTTTTGCTGGCGGGATGTGCTTGTCCGGCAAAATATTCTTTATCGATATCAAGTCGGATAGATAAACCGTTGACCATCTTTACCACGTCCTCGCGCACTTCGCCAATATTATATTTCAGGAAAAATAAGACCTCGTCCATCTTACCTGTCTGTGTCCAGTAGCTCTGGCACGTCTCATCTTCAAGGGCACATACGACAGACCTTGGATTGTACAGTCGTGAGCCGTCCCTTGTCTGATAGCCGTTATACCAGTCGCGGATTTCTTCCATAGTCAGTGCAGACTGCTTTTGGCACAATGCTTCAACCTCGTCCTCTGTGAAACCAAAGAATTTGTCAAAAAGGGGGTCTTTGAGCATGGTATATTCCTTGAACATATTTAGCGCGGAGCCTGTACTGTATTTTTTGATGGGCAGAACGCCGGTCATATACACAAATTCCACATAAGGTTTATCTTTTAGCAAATCGCGCAAAAATTCCAGAAAGTCTCCATGATGTTTTGTGTACAGCTCGTGACTGAAAATATAATCCCACTCATCAATAATAAAAATAAAACGTTCATTTGTCGCGGTCAAAAGTTCGGAAATACTGTAATAGTCCTCGTTTGCCAGATGGGGATAGGTCTTGTAAATGTCACGTCTGATGGAATTTTTGAACAGTTCGATATAATCGTCATATGTGTCACTTTTGTCAGACAGGGCACTAAGGCAAAGATTTATGACATGATACTGATTCAGATGCTGTTCGTAAGTGTCAGCGCGGCTGATCTCCAAGGTATCAAACAGGCTTTTGGAATCATATGCTTTGCAATAGTAGGCGCCAAGCATGTTTAGAACAGATGTTTTTCCAAAACGGCGCGGTTTTGTGATGCAGATAAATTTGGAATTGGTCCCGATTCGCTTGTTAAAATGTTTGATAATGCCGGATTTGTCAACAAAAAATTCGTTGTTGGTCAGTTCTGTATATAAAATAAGTGCAGCATTTGTATTCAGACAAAATGCCATGTTCGTCCCTCCTTCTAGTGCACAGAGAATACACTTGTCCAACAGTAATTACTTAATTTAGACTGTAAACTGCAAATGGACAGCCGGCTGTAAGTGTAGATTGGTCCCGCAATATTTCTCTTAGTATAACATGACAATGAATAGAACCTCAATATAAAAAAGAAAAACAGCTATGGGGAAACTTTCCGCTGAATCCTGTGGCGCTGTGGTTTGAGTGTAATGTCCGTGACAATGACGCCGTCCCGCTGGGCAAGAATCCATTCCACTGCGTCTGCGACATCATCTGGAAGAAGATATGACGCCGCATCGTCCCCCTCCCTGAAATCTGCATTGCGGTAGAGATTTGTCTGTGTCATATCCGGGGAAATGGTGATTGATTTCACGCCATATTTTCGGGATTCGTCAAAGAGACTGCGCGAAAAGCTGGCAAGCCCTGCTTTGGTCGCGCCGTAAGCACAACCGTGCGGATTGGACTGCGCCGCAGTCACAGAGGAAATATTGATGATATAACCTGCGTTTTTCTTTAAGTGCCGCAAAAGCTGCTGGGTCAGAATCATGGGGGTCTCGAGATTGGTCCGCACCAGCCGCTTGATTTTGTCTGGACTTAATTCTTCATGAAGCCCGTAATATCCAACACCAGCATTGTTTACCAAGACATGAACCGAATGCTGTGCCGCGATTTGACGGACGTGGGCGCAGAGTTGGGCTGTGTCCAGCACATCACAGACGATCGGGTGAATCTTGTCTGTTTCATGCCATTTTGTTTTGGAAAAATCCCTTCCGAAACCGAACACTTCATATCCAAGCGCGCACAGCTTTTGGCTGACCGCGCAGCCGATACCGGAGGAGGCTCCAGTCACAATGGCAGCTTTTGTATTCGTAATTTTATTCATACATTCCATCGAAAAATTTTCTCCCTGTCAATTTTTTCTGCAATCTGCGCAGTCAAAAAACTTTCCATCTCTTCCATTAAGGGGTCTGGATAATGGCAGTAGCCGTTCTCCTTCTGAAAAGGAAACCAGATCACTGCCGAGTCTTTGGCTTGTTTTCGCATATTTTTTAAATAATCCTGTGAGATACGAAATGTTCCGATGCTGACGTCCAATAATTGATCAACCGCAATTGAACGATATACTTGATTCATCATGTCGCTATAATGCGCTTTCCAGCCGGGGAGGTAAATCATCGGGTCAAAACAAAGGCGTACAGGGCAGCCAGCGCGCATCAGCGCTGCCGCGCAAAAGAGGCGGTCTGACAGAGAGGCAGTATGATGTTCAAAGGCGTCGATCACAGCCTGCGGTGATATGGTATAGGCATAAATCACATTGGGCATGGGCACGATGCTTTGCACAAATGCTTTGTTGGCGCATTTTGTCCGTATTTCAATCGTTAACTGTGCGTGTTTTGCCGCAAAAGCACACCATTCCTGCACAAAGCCGATAAGCGGTTCCAGTGCCAGCAAATCCGTATCATAGGAGACACACAAATACAGCGGATGGTTTTCGAGTACACGTTCCACTTCTGCAAAAATATCCTCCAGATTGACGAACACCACAATATTTGCAGTCGGATACATTCCTTTTAGATAGCAGTATGCGCAGTCAAAGATGCAGTTCATCGCGCAGGATACATAATAAAAATGTTCGTTGCCAAAGCGCTGGCAAACGGGGGCGCCCTCATAGAGCAGTGTTCCCTGTCTGGCGGCGAGAATCAATTTCTGTGCACAGTGCTGAAGCCGAATATTTTGTCTGTTTCGGCAGAATACATCCTTGTAATGACCAATTTCAATGATTTGGGCAGATGGGAATTTATCCAGTATAGTCTGCGTGCGCGCATGATTGCGAACCGATTTTTCTACATAGATATGTGAAAAAAACGGGTTAAAATAATCTTCTTTTAAATTCTTCAAAACGTTGTTTTCCTTCTTTTTTATCTTTGCAGGGAAGCAGCTTTTTCTCGTACAGTTCCCGAATCATGCCGATGTAATCCATGCCAGACAGTGCCATATAGCGGATATACTGGCGCATGGAATCCCGCATAGCCTTGGAACAGTGCAAGTCGGTACAAAAAGTTTCGACAATTTGTTTGTCCCTCTCATTCATTTCGTTATTGTGATCACTGTGCTCTTTTGTAATGGCGGCAGTCTGCATGAGATAATCAATGATGCAGTCTTGATATTTGTGCATCAGAGATGTCACTTGTTCCTTGGAAACTTCTGCGGCATTGCCATTGTCAGACACCACTTTTAGAAAGATCATCTGGTGCGGAGCAAAAAAATGTATTCCCGTCTGATAGATTGCAGCGGCTTCCATGTCATACAACATTCCTGCGTGAGTGTCCGCTGCAATCATGCGCTCATCTGTCTGCGTATTTGATGGAAGAAGATCTGTTGCAAAAGGGGTTTGGACACCAAAACTACCGCCGTCCTGTCCGGCATTCCACGGCAACATTCCTGTTACGATCGCACTTTCGCGAAAGGGGTGACGATACAGCAGATCAGGATAAAAGGTTTTGCCCGTTGCCAGCTCGATAATCTGATTGCACAGGAAAATGCCATCCTTTTTGGCAGTGTGCGCGCACATTCCCACATTCAAGAGCAGGTCAGACGGCGTCGGTCTGTACATCGAACATGTGCTACTGACAGCCGCGGCAGCAGCGAGTTCACCGACGCCAGTGATTGTGAGCCGGAGGTTCAAAGTCTCGTTATAAAATTCCTGAAACCAGATATTTTCCAGATTTTTCGTCAGATTGAATTGTCTGATAAATATTTGTGCCTCACAGTACAGTGCAGTAAAGAGATAGACCATGCCTGTTTCCTTTCCGATGGAATATTTTAATAGAATATTTTGATTGCAGTTATATTATACAGTGCGGGCTGTAAAATTACAAATGGGAATTGGGCGCACCGCGAAAAATTAGTGTGTTTTTTAAGCATGATTTGTGTTACGATAGAGGTATAAAGGTGTATGTACTCAGATATACAGAGCGTCTGGAAGGAGCGGCATGTATGCTGTACACGGATCTGTGAAGGAAGATTGTGAATGCAGTGAAAAGCAGCTATTATATCATTCCGACTGTTGGTTTTACGGACAGAGACGAGATGAAAGCGATGATCCGAGAGGTGAATGACACACAGCTAAAACCAGAGGAGCGGCTTTCCTATTTGCTGTATGGCTATGACAAAGAAGAAAATAAAGTAGAGATCTTATGCTAAAGTGCACGCTGCATGACAGGATTGCAAAAAAGAAATGACTATGGTAAGATGGTTTTAAAATCAGGAAACAGATGCATTCCATATTCAGTGTCATGCAGCGGATAAAGTTCAGAAAACAAATAAGACCAAAAGGAGTCTGACAAACAAAAGAATGAAAAAGAAGGATAAAATAAAAACTGTACAGAATACAAAAAAGGAACAGAATACTAAAACTGTACAGAATGCAAAAAAGGTACAGTATACCAATAATATACAGGTAGAAACAGCTCCCCCGAATCTGACAGTAGACAATCCGCATGATAAAGGTTATAAGAGAATCTTTTCCATCAAAAAGAATTTTCTGGATTTTATCAAAAAATATATTGCCTTCGACTGGATGATGGAGCTGACAGAAAAAGACCTCGTGCTGATCGACAAGGAATTTATCACAGACCAGTTTGATACCTATGAATCAGATCTTGTATATAAGGTAAATACCAAAAAAGGAAGCGTATATCTGTTCTTCCTGCTGGAACTCCAAAGCTACAATGATTTTACAATGCCATTCCGGCTTCTGGTGTATATAACAGCAATCCTTCTCGACTATTTTAAAAACTGTGACAAGGTTGCGCGCAGGAAACAAGCTTTCCGCCTGCCTGCAGTTATTCCGATCGTGCTGCATAATGGCGAGCGGAGCTGGACGGCATCCAGACATTTTAAGGAGATGATTGACAAAGCAGAACTGTTTGGAAACTATATAATCGATTTTGAGTACGTGCTGGTTTCTATCAAGAATCTGGACATATCAAAGATCAGACAGAGCAATACGCTTGTGGACAATATCTTCCTGGCAGACAAGAAGCGGACACGCGAGGAATGGACAGAGAACATGTCAGAGCTGCTGCAGCGAATCAGGGAAATGGAGACAGAAGATCTGAATGAGTGGATTACATGGTTTTCGAATGTCATAAGGAAACTGAATGAGGAAGAGCGTAGTACATTTATAGAGCAGATCAGGAAAGGAGATGACAAGTTTATGTGTAGTTCATTTGAAAGACTGTTGATCAAAGAAAATGAACAGGGACGGCAAGAAGGAAAAATCGAGGGAAAAATCGAAGGAAAAATTGAAGGAAAAGCAGAAGCTGTTATAGAATTTCTTGAAGAAATAGGAGAACCTTCTGATGCATTAAGAAAACAGATCATGGAGCAGAAGGATGTGAAGGTACTAAGCAGCTGGCTCAAAACAGCAGCAAAATCAGAAAGTATAGCAGAATTTGAAGAATCTGTGGGGCTGGTGCAGTTACAATAGAGAGAATGAATAAAGAGACATATCTTTGGATGAAAATTTTCAACTTATAAACCACGTAAGAATTGAATTTATATATTGGTTCATGATGTCTGTAATGTTTTTATTATTGGTTTTCAGAGAGTATAAATTAAATCAGTTAAATTGTATTGATTTGGATGTATCTTTACACTGAAAAAGAACCTCTATTTTGCGGTGGCTCAATAGGGGTTCTTTGACAGTCTGGGCGCAGGGTATATAGATTATCTATCCTGCTCTTTTGGCATTGTGCTAACATTGCTCCTTGATAAAAATTTTCAAAGCTTTACCAAAGTCAGTTTCTTCTAGGCGCAGCGCTCCCTGTGCAATCTGTTTTGTTACTTGGCTTCGGGAGAGACCTAACACCTCGGCAATCTGTTTCTCGGGACGGATTTTGAGACCGCAGGGATTGTGGATGATCAGCGCGCTGACAGTGTTGGGGCTGCTGGATTCGGTGGTTTCATGTCGCTTTATATAGGAATAGTTTATCTGCTCGAAATCAACTGCCGCTTTATTTTTTTGAAATAAGGACATGGTTTGCCCGCACTGTTTGGCAAGCAGCGCATCATTTCTCAAGAAGGCTTCATAGGCTGCTTTGGGGATTGCGGAACTTCTCTGCCGCTCATAGACGGCGAGGTTGAGCGTGTGCTTGCAGTTCTCACACTGGTAAATCAGCCAGACGTCCAGACGATTGCCATTGGCGTTGATGCGGAATTTGTGTGTGTTTCTAAAGTGTGTCTTTCTGCCGCAGCCAGAACAGCCGCGAATGACACAAAAAGATTCGGTTGGAACAATTTCATATTCAGTTTTTAAATAGCTCATTTGCATCTCCTGTCTAAGTATTCGATGCGCAAGCTATTACATTATTTTTCTATTTTATTTGCAATAGCCGCGCTATGCAAAGTAGATGGGTGTCATCATAATCCTCCTGTAGATTTACACGTAAGCATATACGTTAATTTTGATAGTATAGTTTCCTGTATGCCAGCGGGGTGTCTTTTCCCATGCCGCACACGAGGCCGCTGAAAAACCTACTGTTTTTCAGACTTAAGTTTCAAATACACACAAAAAATTCACCAGTTTCGATTATTCTGGTGGATTTTTCGTGATTCGAATAAAATTTCCGATTATTTCAAGTGTTATCTCTGTTT
>ERZ808028.93-NODE-93-length-97091-cov-18.074762_pt1 | contig 97091 bp, 90 predicted proteins | sample MGYA00380184_ERZ808028 | MGnify/ENA primary metagenome ERZ808028 (study PRJEB31490, sample SAMN06133397) | mouse gut metagenome | isolation source: J8_1 | host: mice | place: China: Chengdu | collected 2015-05 ... | reverse complement strand
GAAAAACTCCAATCTATCAAAAATCGCATGTGAATTATAGTGAATTACTCCAACTCGCAAAGGGCTGGGGTAATTTTTTATCTGACCGCATTATTATTTGGCGGTTACGTTTAGTCTGCGAAAAGGGTATAAACTGAGACAAAGATAATTCCAATCACTTTCCTTATGAAATCTAATCATATTTATCCAGCTTAGGGAACGGGTCTCGCCAACCTAGCCAGTTCCTGGCTGAACAGGTTGTCTCACCCTTACCGTTGCGTTCCGCTGTGCTCCACTCCACTGCTAAGGAAATTTATTTCCGTGGGGAAATAAATTTGCCCGCAAGCGGGCGACCTTAGCCAGGGCCATAAAAAATATGGAAATCATCCACTGGATAATTTCCACATTTTTTATTTGAGATTCGCTCGACCCGTTGGGCTGTTCGATTTAATCTTTGGATTTTATTTAGATTTCTTTTTCTGATTTAAGATAATCTATAATGCAATTTTAAACATCTTTTTACAGATTTTCAGAAAATATATTGCATAGAAATAGTTTCCTAAACAATTTTGCTTTTTCGTCATCCGAAGAAATTTCCATTTCACATTACCATTTTGTTATATTTGTATCACTTGGTTCTGGATGTAGCTTTTATAATTACAATCGACTAAATATATATCGCTATTGGAATAACCATAAGTGTCGGTCCCTTTATTTCTGTTTTTATATCGCTCGGATCAACTATTTTACTTAAAGACTCATCTTGAAAAATATCTTGAAATTCCTTCATTTTATCTAGCTTTAACTTAGAAAATGCTGTGTTCCTTAATAAACTAATTGAATCACCTTCCTCACATATTTTTGTAATTTTTCCTAAGATCTTATAGTTCCCATCCGTCAACTCACTCATATTCTTATTTAGAAAGTAATTCTCATCTGTAGGAATTACAATCTCCATATTATCTGTTTTACATATAATATCTTTTTTCCCATTCACTTGTAAGCCACTTATAAGAGCATCTATCTGCGTATTAAATATTTGGCTTTCTATTACTTTTCTTGATTTGCTCTTGTTTCCTTTATTATCGCTAAAAACGTTAAATAGTGCCACTAATTCTTTAATATTAACCAATAAATCAATTACTGGATTAGGTTTTAATGTTCCTTGCAGTTCTACAAAATCGCCTTCCATTAATTCATCTGTATCTTGTTTTATGTACTGATTTTCCTCTAATGACGATTTTAGTTTTTGAAACAAAGATACTGTAGTGTGAGTTTTTTCTTCCGTTACAATTTGTTCATCATTATTCGACTTTTTCTTAATTCCAGAAATTCCAATTTGCAACAATGAAAATACATTACTTGCGCCTATATTGGCATTTGCCTCTTCTTCCTTGCTCATAGAATTAGATGTTTGTACATTTCTAATTTCCGAAAAGCCATCTTCGATTGTTGCCAACATATCAAAAACAATTTTTGTATTGAGATAAATAGGAATCGTCAATTTTTCCTTGTCTATATTTATCATAATGTTTTACTTGTATGATGTTTATAGAAGCATAAACACCATATTCCCTTTCTTTTTATTTTGTATCGTGGTTCAATACAACTCAGATACTGTGGACTTTTAATTATTTTCCTGTAGCTTGACTACTCAACAGGAGTGTATTGCCGCTACCTTTATCTGAATTGTTTATCTGCTGGATGAGCCGGAGCGTCTGTTCCTGAGTTCTTATTTCAATCAAGTCTACGATGATAATCGATGGTGGATATCACGGTATCAGACTTTTATGAAAGGGAGGTACAACCTCATGATCTACGTAGGCATTGACATTGCCAAGCTCAACCACTTTGCATCAGCCATATCTTCTGATGGAAAGGAACTCATGAAGCCGTTCAAATTCACAAATGACGGTGATGGCTTCCAAATGCTGCATTCCCGCCTTGAAGAGCTTTCCCGCTCCGGCGACAGCATCATCATCGGTCTTGAATCAACGGCACACTACGGCGACAACCTTGTTCGATACCTTGTCGCCTGTGACTACAGCGTGTGTGTGTTGAACCCCATCAAGACTTCGGTCATGCGCAAGGACAACATCCGCAAGACCAAGACTGACAAAGTCGACACGTTCCTCATTGCCAGGACGCTCATGGTGCAGGATTCCTACAGGTTCGTCTCTTTCTATGACCTTGACCTGATGGACCTCAAGCAGCTCGGCCGTTTTCGTCAGAAGACCATCAAGCAGCGGACACGCTTAAAAATCCAGCTGACTTCCTATGTCGACCAGGTCTTCCCCGAACTGCAGTATTTCTTCAAGTCCGGCCTGCACCAGAAAGCTGTTTATGCACTTTTGAAAGAGGCTCCTACGCCCCAGGACATCGCTTCCATGCATATGACCCATCTGAGCCATCTCCTCGTGGCTGCCTCACACGGCCACTTCAAGAAAGAGCAGGCAAAAGAATTAAGGGTTCTCGCACGGAAGTCTGTCGGCGCCAGTGACAGCGCACTATCTATTCAGATAACCCACTCTATTGCACAGATCGAGTTACTGGATAGCCAGTTGGACAGTGTGGAGGCCCAGATGGCAGAGATCATGAAGTTCCATGATTCCGTCATCATGACCATTCCGGGTATCGGCTACATCAACGGCGGAATGATACTTGGAGAGATTGGTGACATACACCGCTTCTCCAGCCCCAATAAGCTGCTTGCCTTCGCCGGTCTGGACCCTTCTGTCTATCAGTCTGGCAATTACAGTGCCAAGCGCACCAGGATGTCCAAACGCGGCTCCAGAGTGCTCAGGTACGCACTTATGAACGCAGCACACAATGTCGTGAAGAACAACGCCACCTTCAAAGGGTACTATGACAAAAAGATGGCGGAGGGCCGGACACACTATAATGCCCTCGGGCACTGCGCCGGCAAGCTCGTCAGGGTCATCTGGAAGATGCTCACTGACGAGGTGGAATTCAACCTCGATTAAGAGGCCTGAATATCAATATCGATAGACTTTGAAAATGCACCCTTAGGGAGCTTTATTAAGGTTACCCTTTTTTACCACCGATACAAAAAAGTAATTTTTTGCTAATTTAGGCTTGACTTTTCATAGCTGGTCTCCTTTTTCTACATAAATTCTAAACAAATTATTGCCATTTGTTTTTTATTGTCTCACTCTTACAAAAGCTATCTCTCTAAATATATTTGTATATAGTGCTTCCAAATATCTGCTACAACTTCTTCTACTTTCATTGCTTTTTGACTATTAACAATCGACATTGTTGCATATAGACTTAGCTCTCCGTCTATACATTTTGCATCATATATAGCATTCCATGAGCTGCCGCCGCCAAATGACATTGTATTATCAGACAACCCAATATTCTCTCTTCCACTGCCAAACATATTGCTCAAAAAAAGTTTCAACCCTCTTGCTAACTGCCCATTTTTATAAAACTGGTAAATTACAGTTCTTGTATCAACTTGTTCGATCTGCACCTGCATCCATGCATTTTGACTTTGATACTGCTGACATAATTGTGATAACAGCTTTACAATCTGATTAAAACTTTCTCTTACAAACTGATTGACTTCCAAATCTGTCGGTTCAGAATTATATTTCGCTTTGGGGATGCCCAATGTGGCAAATAAATCATTAGCATTATTAATTTGACTATTTTTACTTCTGAGAAAACCCTTCTGTCCCAATTTTTCTTCAATTATCACACATACATCCTCAATATTAGGATTATTCATATCAGAAATAACATCCAAAAACTCTGCAATGTTAGAAGAAATATCCTGCCTCCGCTTTAAATCTTCATTCAGGTTTCCAAGATTCTGGACATTTATTTCTTTTAGTGTACTATCCAATTCTCTAAATTCATCCTGCCAATACTTCACATATTTTGCTCTTGTGATAGGGCTATAAATCCCCGAAGAAATAACTGCTGGAAAAATTCTATCTCTATAATATCTATCCCGCATTACTTCCAGAACTTCGTACATACAATTAGCCGATTTCAAATATGAATCTGAGATTAAAAGAATTGCATAATCCATATTGCTAATAGATTGCATATACTCTTTTATACTTCCCCATTTCTCTATGTCAATGGCATCTCTATGTAACTCAATATTTTGACTGTTTTTAAAATAATCATAGATTTTATCAGCTTCATTTGAGTCATTCCAACAATAGGATAAAAAGATATTTACTTTTTTCATAACACTACCCTCTCTTATCTTTTTTATTTTGAACAACATTATCTATTATATTTCTTTTTATTACAGGTTTTGGTGCAAAATCGTTTTTCTCCATGCCATCATCAATCACCATAAGCACATCTACTATTTATCAATGTATATTTCCTCTATGATTATACTATTTATTCAAAATTTTTCAAGTACAAAATAAAAAGGAACTGAATATGATCAGTTCCAATCTTTTACTTAATAATCCTATTAAACTGAAACCCAGCCTTCCTAAGATCCTTGATCAGATGAGAACTGAAGGAGATTACGATCAGTACGATCACTATATGGACCTTTGGAAAGAAGGGTTGATAAGTGCCGTAGACATAACATACACTTCCATAAAAACAGGAGAAATGGTTTGTTGTGAAGTTGTGACAAACAGCTACAAAGATTCAGACATTGAGGCAAAAGAACTCTGCGGAGAAATCTTGCATACAGAGATTGAGTATGTAAAAGTATAAAAATTTCAAATTAAAAGAAACTGAAAATCAGTTCCTTTCTTCTCTTTTACAGGCAAATTGGACTTAACATTTTTGATAGCATTCTTAGTATATAGAATGCTATTCTATTGCACCATTATATGTCTCCACTTCCTATCTACAATGTAAGGTAAGCCTTTTTTAAATGACTTACTACTAACAAGATAAAAAGGGAGTGTGAATGCACAAATGTATAGAAGTGAAAATGTTTCAGCCCGCACAAAGAGCAGACTGGCAAAGGAAGAATGCTTCAACAGGAATATTCCCATATTAAATATACTTTTCTATGTCGGAAATGGATTCATGTTGAGAAAGCAGTTAATTGCACTATCACGGATTTTCTACAACATAAATGAACACAAGATGAATGATGGGATTGCAGATCTGCTCTCCTGTGGACTGCTGATCAAGAAGCAAGCCACAGACACAAGAACTTGCATCTACATCATGACCAAGTTTCCACTTTCAATGTATTATGAATGTAGCACAAGAGATTCCTGCTCAATCAAGCTGAACAACAGAAGAATCTGGAATAATATCTATAGAACTGAATTTATCATTCGGCAGATAGTTCCTATGCTGGAACAGCTTAACATAGAATTGACATTGCAAAATTTATTGAACTTTTTGACAGACTACTGCATCACAATTTATACAACAGAGAATCAAATGTCTGTGTACCAGTTATACGAAAACCTTTATGAAAAATTTCCTATCAAAGATAAAGATTCGTTGGTGTCTGGAGGTATATGTCGCTCAGATTTTATGAACGATTACTACAAAGTCACTGCAGACTTATATCAACATCAATGCAATTTCCTGGGCTGCAAAATTGAAGATGATTTTTCTAGCTACCTTGAAGTGAAAAACATGTTGGAAAGAGAGAAAGATTTGATTTCATCAAAGAAAGAATACAAAAAGAACTACTATTCTCTGTTCAACATGGTTGCAGCGGGATTTTTCTTTATTGGAAGACCCACTGATGAAAAAATCATCATAGGTACATTCGACAAATGCAACAACATGTATTTAAAGAAAATCTATGAAAATATTATCTGCATATATCTCATGCTTGAGCGATATTTGGGATTCTATCCCCAAATCACATTACAGGTATATATGTCAGATTCGGAAAGAATTGCTGCTCTATGTAAAAAAGAAAATGAGCAAGGATTTGACTATGAACGTCAGGAGAAATCAGGACTTACAAAAAGAGATGGTTTTTTCAAAAACATGAACATTCCACGGCAATATTGGGCTGACATCCATGTGGACTATATCTATTATCCTTTAAGAGAAAAGTATAACCTATAATCGTTTTCTAAATAATATTTCCTCCACAAAATATATTTATGGCTGTTTGTAAAATGCAGACAGCCTTATTTTCTGCAGAGTTTCAACTTCATCAAAAAAGCAACCCCTTGCAGGGTTGCTCTTTGAATAAAAGCAAAATTTTTTTTATACATGAGGAGGAAGAGAATGTATGAGATACATTCAATTCATCTTAATATAATCTATGTTTTCACCAGAAGAATATTTTAATTTTTTGCATGATCTCTTAATAATGAATTTGTAAAAGATCAGGACCAATAAAAAAGAGCAACTTCGTAGTAGAGTTGCTCTCCCTTATTTTTTTTGAAAGAATAGTGTTAATTGTGTACATCTATGAAGAACATCATTACACCAGTACTTAATATTTTGAGTTTTACTACATAGTACACAATGATTGCAGATCTGCTCTCCTGCGGATTGCTGATCAAAAAGCAATCCACAGACACAAAAACTTGTATCTACATTATGACCAAGTTTCCACTTTCAATGTATTACGAATGTAGCACAAGAGATTCATGTTCAATAAAGCTGAATAACAGGAAAATTTGGAATAATTTCTATAGAACTGAATTTATCATTCGGCAGATAGTTCCTATGCTGGAACAACTTAACATAGAATCGACATTACAAAATTTATTGAACTTTTTGACAGACTACTGCATCTCTATTTTTACAACAGAAAATCAAATGTCTATCTATCAGCTCTATGGAAACCTTTACGAAGAATTTCCTATCAAAGATAAGGAATTGTTGAAGTCTGGAGTTACATGTCGCTCTGATTTTATGAATGATTACTACAAAGTCACTGCAGACTTGTATCACCATCAATGCAATTTTCTTGGCTACAAGATTGAAGATGATTTTTCTGGCTACATTCAAATAAAAGAAATGCTGGAAAGGGAGAAGGATTTAATTTCATCAGAAAAAGAATACAAAAAGAACTACTATTCTCTTTTTAATATGACCGCAGCGGGATTTTTCTTCATCGGAAAACCCACGGATGAAAATATCATCATAGGTACATTCGACAAATGCAACAACATGTATTTAAAGAAAATCTATGAAAATATTATCTGCATTTATCTCATGCTTGAGCGATATTTGGGCTTCTATCCAAAGATCACGTTGCAGGTGTACATGTCAGATTCCGACAGAATTGCTTCTCTATGTAAAAAAGAAAATGAGCAAGGATTTGACTATGAACGTCAGGAAAAATCAGGACTTACAAAAAGAGAGAGTTTTTTCAAAAGCATGAACATTCCACGGCAATATTGGGATGACATACATGTGGACTATATCTACTATCCGCTCAGGGAAAAGTATAACCTATAATCGTTTTACTAATAATTTTTCCTCCACCAAATATATTTATGGCTGTCTGAATAAATGCAGACAGCTTTATTTTATGTAAAGTTTCAACTTCATAAAAAAAGCAACCCCTTGCAGGATTGCTCTCTCAATAAAAATAAATTTTTGTATACATTAGGATGAGAATGCATGTGGTACATTCCATCTTAATATAATCTATGTTTTTATCAAAAGAATATTTTGATTTTATGCATGATCTCTTGTAAAAAAGCAACACCAATACGAAGTTGCTTTTTCTATTTATTTTTTGAAAGAATGGTTGTCGTTGCCCCTGTTTGGGAAATGCCCATTTTATCAAGCAAAGCCTATAAAAAACGAGTTTTCATCATTATATATATGTATCAAGTGGATAAAAGTCTGTCACCGATGTTTGAATTTCATCATTATCCCCACTGATGCTTATAACAGCGAGAAAAGATTTGTTTTTTGAATATCGTTTAAAACGTTTTATTAAATCAGTGCTAGAAAGACATTGTATCGCACCACGTGTTCCAAAACCTCTTCCTCCAAAAGCAACAATCCTGCATTTATCCTTTCCTTCATCATCTCGATCACAAATGACCATCACTACTCCATAATCTGTTACGATATGTGAATGGTCCCTAGAATATTCAGTAATGTACTTCTTTTCTCCAACTATAATCGAGAAAGGTTCCCTAGTTATTCTAATTGGAAGGCTTTTACCATACTGTGCCAAAAGTTTAGCTGTTACTACATTAGCTTTTTCGCCACCAATACATAACAGATTCGATAGACTGCTAATTCTATAATTGTCGTTATCATTCACAATGTTATAGTTTATCGACAGTTGTTGAATTATAGGAAGTAAATCTGCTAATGCCAGTACCTCCGCAAGAGTAGCTCTAGGAGTGCTTGTTGCATGTGGACCATCTCTCATAGAAAGTGCAATTGATAAATCATTCCCATTTTTCAAAACATTCCAAATTACCATCTTCCCATACTGCTTCCACTTAATTAACACTTTATGGGCTAAAACACCACATAGAAATGAAAATAGTGTACACCCTAAATTAATTAAAACATCATATATCGGTGTCACTAACTCTCCCCCCTTCTTTTCTTATATTACTCCTTTTTAGAAAAGCTACTATAGTTGGAGCATGTGTTATATCTCCTGCAGCTATCATTTGCTCTATATCTTCGAGCGAAATCCACTTTGTATTATTACTATTGTCATTCTCATTCACAGCACTTATGTTTTTGAATTCCACTAGATGAGTGCGGTGAAACGAAATCGAAAGATCCAAGTCTAAACTATAGACTAGTTCTCCGCCTTCAGCACTGATACCTGTTTCTTCTTTCAGTTCTCGCACCGCAGCATCTATGGGATTCTCAAGCAATTCTATCTTACCTCCAGGCAACTCCCATGTTTTCTTATTTGGCCTATCTTGATTAACCAGTAATAAGCAGTTATTTTTCCAACAAACTGCACAAGCAGATTCTGGAAATACAATTATACCATCCCGTAAAATAACATCCGTCTTAGTCTTCTTTTTTGTTTCAACAAAATTTATTTGTGATACAGTAAGCATATTATCATTAATTTCAAATAAAAATCCAGTTCCAATAGGAATATCAATATACCCATAATAGTCTTTCGGATAATTTCCATATTTTTTTAGCATAATTACTGACAGGCAAGTAATAATTGATTTATGAGAAACCACCATAGTCATACGGTTATTGACCAAAAGATTACTTTCAAGAAAAAGTTGTAGCTTCCTTTCAAGCTCTTTAGTATTCCCTGCTGGCCAAGGAACATCATAAGCTGATAAAAGTCCTGCTCGATATAAATGAACTTTCTTTCCAAATTCTGGTTCTTCCTCATAAAGATAGTCAGCAATTTTACCACTTGAATTAATACTTACAAATGCTGACAGTTCATCAACCTTTCTGGTTTGTATTTGTAATTTTTTTGAAATTACAAATGCTGATTCAATTGAGCGTTTATCATTAGCTGCATATAAAGCCAAGCTCTTGAGCTTATGAGTTCTATAATAGTGCAATAAATAATTGGCAGCAGATTCAGACTGATATATACCAAATTTTGTTAATGGTTCTTTTCCCGAAATCGTAGAATAAGCGTTTAGAGTATTTTTTAACGATTCTCCATGACGAATTAAAAAAATAGATGTATTCATTAATATTATACCTCACAACATTTTTAATATTTCTGCAAATACTCCAATATACTTTAACTGGCTGATTCCTTTAATGATTTACATATTGTCATATCTGGAATTTCCATGAACTACTTTACTATATGGAACAAGTAATTTTATTTTACATGTTGCCTTTATGTATTATCAATTCATCTTATAGATACATATTCTTTATTTATAGAGAACTGGGTGGTGCATCATCAATGCCATAAACAATATCTTACTTAATATTTTATCATCTTTTTTAATAAAATCAATTCATTTTTTATAAAATATATCAAAGCAATCTACTGTATAAACAACGCCATATGTCTACCTGTAATATATGAATGCAAATCTCCTTCCGTCTTTCTTTATCCAAATTTCTCTTTGAGTTTCAAGTACATCTCATGTAACTCTTTATCCTTATCGGACATGCTCTCTGGCTCTGTATTTGCCCTCTGTGGCTTCGTATCAGACGATTTGAGGGACTTTTCCTGTGTAGTAGCATCATTGTCATTCTCACTATATTCCTCTAAAATAGCCTTAGAAGGAGTAACAATGCTCTTCAATCCCTCTACTGTCGCATGAGTATAAACTTCCTCTGTCCGAACCACATTATGTCCCAGCATCAATGCTGTATTGACAATATTTGTTCCATGTGCATTTGCTATACTGTCCATGGTGTGTCTCAGGCTATGTAAACACAAACCTTTCATCTGACCTGTTTTAGTCAGCCTTACATCTCTATCAATTCCTAATTTATCACAAAGATCCTTAAAACATACTTCCATACTTGAATTGCTTCTTCTCTTGCCATTTCTGAAAGTAGGATAAAGCAAATTATCTGGATTATGTTTGCATTGAAGTTTTGTCTGCTCTTGCATGTAAAGAACTACTTCTTTACATAAATCAGACATTACAATCATTCTTTCAGTCTTATTCTTAGGAACCTTAGTGTAATACTCTACACTCCCACTATCTTTATCGTTATCTTTAAATCGCAAAGATCGTGTTTCCCTTACCCATATGATTCCTTCTTCCAGATCAATATTATCATTTCTGAGTGCTGCAAATTCTCCCGCTCTCATTCCTGTTTCTAGAAGAAAAAGCACAACACAAGGATATTGACCTATATTATTTTTGTAACCGTAGTAGAATTTCTTAATATCATCTGTGGTAAAAATTAATTTTCTATTTCTCTCCCGCTCTGCTGCCTCATTATCGTATTCGTCTACAACTTCTTTATCAAAAAAATATCTATCCGCATAAACTTCATCTAATAGAGAGCGATACACCAGCCATTTGCAACATCTTATACATAACTGTCTCGGTAACATAGCAGTATGTTTACTCTTAACTTTTACCAATTCATCATAATACCGCTTAAACTCTTCAGCATTAAGCATATGAAGTTGTAAATTTGCAATAGGAAACGGATAAAAATTTCTATTCAAAGAACTAACATATGTATGATAACCAGAAGCAGTTAAATCTTTCTTTGCCTCTGTTTCAATATACTCTTCCATGTATTGTCCGAAAGTTTTACTTTTTAAGAATTTTTCATTCTTTCCCGCTTCTATGCTTTTTTCCCAAGCTTTGACTGCCATCTTACAATTCTTTCTTGCAATTTCCTCGGTCTCCCCCTTCCGTTTTATTCTCTTAATTTTTCCAGTTTCGGGATTTATATACTTACTCTGTATGATACATTCAAAAGAACCATCCTCAAGTTTACGAACAGACCCCTCTCCATTCTGCTTTCTGAAATTTGGCATAATGTATACCCCCTTCAAGTCTAAATATTTTAACTATCACTTTTTCAAAACTATCACTTTGAGAGTGATATAAGTGATATTTAAAAGTGATACTATACACATTATAAGACGTAATCAAACAGAAGTATACTAGTAAAAAGTCACAAAAAAACACTAGATATCGGGTTTGTATGCCCTATATCTAGTGCTTTTTATTGTGCACTTTGTTACTTATTTATAATTGACAATTGCGCCAAAATCCGGCTTCATGGACGCACCGCCCACCAGGCCGCCGTCAATATCCGGCTGCGCAAACAACTCGGGAGCGCTGGAGGCAGACACGGAGCCGCCGTACTGAATCCGAATGGCCTCCGCCGTGGCCTGATCATAGATCTCGGCTATGCAGTCACGGATGGCTTTGCACACCTCCTGCGCCTGCTCGGTGGTAGCCACCTTGCCTGTGCCGATGGCCCAGATGGGCTCATAGGCAATTACGGCGGAAGCAGCCTGCTCCGCAGTCACGTTCAGGAACGCGATCTTGATCTGCTGACGGATCCAGTCAATGGTGATCCCCTGCTCTCTCTGGGTCAGGGACTCACCGCAGCAGATAATAGGGGTGATACCATGTTCAAAGGCTTTCAGCACCTTTCTGTTCACGGTCTCATCCGTCTCCGCAAAGTACTCTCTTCTCTCAGAATGGCCTATGATCACATACTTCACGCCCACATCCGTCAACATATCCGGAGCGATTTCGCCCGTGAACGCACCCTTCTCCTCATAGTACATATTTTCCGCACCGATCTGGATATTCGTACCCTTAGCCGCTTCCATGGCGGGGATAATATCAATGGCGGGCACACAGAATACCACGTCCACCTCGTCATTTACCACCAGGGGTTTCAGGGTATTTACCAGTTCCACTGCCTGGCTGGGCGTCATATTCATCTTCCAGTTGCCGGCAATAATCTTCTTTCTAGCCATACTCTTCTCCTCGATTTCTGTTTATTTTTCCAACGCACTGCCTCTTGCCATACTTATTTGTCGTCAGCAGCCGCCACGCCGGGAAGGGTCTTGCCCTCCAAAAACTCCAGAGAAGCGCCGCCGCCGGTGGAGATATGGCTCATCTTGTCACCGAAGCCCAACTGGTTCACTGCCGCCGCGGAATCACCGCCGCCGATGATGGTGGTAGCATCGGTCTCTGCCAGAGCCTTAGCCACAGCGATGGTGCCTGCCGCCAGAGTGGGATTCTCAAACACGCCCATGGGTCCGTTCCAAACCACTGTCTTAGCAGTCTTTACCGCCTCTGCGTACATGGCTGCGGTCTTGGGTCCGATATCACAGCCCTCTCTGTCCGCAGGCATATTCTCCACATCATATACTTCCACCTCCACAGGAGCGTCAATGGGATTGGGGAACTCGGCGATGGTCACGGAGTCCACGGGAAGCAGCAGCTTTTTGCCCAGCTTCTCGGCCTTTTCCAACATCTCCTTGCAGTAATCCAGCTTCTCATTGTCCACCAGAGATTTGCCGATCTCATAACCCTGGGCCTTCAGGAATGTGTAGGCCATGCCGCCGCCGATAATCAGCGTATCACATTTCTCCAGCAGGTTGGAGATTACATTCAGTTTATCCGCAACCTTGGCACCGCCCAGAATCGCCACAAAGGGCCTTACCGGATTCTCCACCGCGTTGCCCAGGAAATTGATCTCCTTCTGCATCAGATAGCCCACCACATTGGAGCCGCCCTTGGCGGTAATACACTTGGTCACACCCTCCACAGAAGCATGGGCCCTGTGGGAAGAACCAAAGGCGTCACACACATAATCATCCGCCAGATCAGCCAGTTCCTGAGAGAACTGCTCGCCGTTCTTGGTCTCCTCCTTGCCGCGGAAACGGGTATTCTGCAGCAGAACCACATCCCCTTCCTTCATGGCTTCCACAGCGGCGGTGGCTGCCTCGCCGGTCACATTGTAGTCCGCTACGAACACCACTTCCTTGCCCAGCTTCTCGGACAGTCTCTTGGCCACAGGAGCCAGGGACTCCTTCTCATTGGGGCCTTCCTTCACCTTGCCCAGATGGGAGCAGAGAATTACCCTGCCGCCGTCGCCAATCAGCTTCTGAATCGTAGGCAGTGCCGCCACGATACGGGTTTCGTCGGTGATCTCTCCATTCTTCAGAGGCACGTTAAAATCGCATCTAACCAGAACTCTTCTTCCTTTTACGTTGATATCATCAACGGATTTCTTGTTCAAGCCCATTTTATGATCTCCTTACATCTTCATTAATAGTCGCTGTTTATTTAATGCAAAAGCCAAGGGCCCGGTCCAAGGACCGGACCCTTAAAAAGGTCTTATTATATGATACTTAAGCCAACTCGCTGAAGTACTTAATGGTGCGGACCATCTGAGAGGTATAGCTGTTCTCATTGTCATACCAGGACACAACCTGTACCAGAGAGTTACCGTCTTCCATCTTGGAAACCATGGTCTGGGTAGCGTCGAAGATGGAACCATAGGTGCTGCCGATCACATCGGAGGATACGATCTCATCCTCATTGTAAGCAAAGGACTCGGTAGCTGCTGCCTTCATGGCGGCGTTGATGCCTTCCTTGGTAACCTCACCCTTTACAACAGCTACCAGAATCGTGGTGGAGCCGGTAGGGGTGGGAACGCGCTGAGCGGAACCGATCAGCTTGCCGTTCAACTCAGGGATAACCAGGCCGATGGCCTTGGCAGCGCCGGTGGAGTTGGGAACGATATTGCATGCGCCTGCGCGGCTTCTTCTCAGATCACCCTTTCTCTGGGGACCGTCCAGAATCATCTGGTCACCGGTGTAAGCGTGCACGGTGGTCATGATACCGCTCTGGATCGCTGCGAAATCGTTCAGTGCCTTAGCCATGGGAGCCAGGCAGTTGGTGGTGCAGGAAGCTGCGGAGATAACGGTATCCTCAGCCTTCAGGGTGTCATGGTTTACATTGTATACGATGGTAGGAAGGTCATTGCCTGCGGGAGCAGAGATAACAACCTTGCGGGCGCCGGCGGTGATATGCGCGGAAGCCTTGTCCTTGGAGGTGTAGAAACCGGTGCACTCCAGAACCACGTCTACCTTCAGTTCACCCCAGGGGAGCTTGGAAGCGTCCGCCTCTTTGTAGATGGTGATGGTCTTGCCGTTCACGGTGATATTGTCCTCACCGGCCACTACGCTGTCAGCGTACTTATACTTGCCCTGGGAAGAGTCATACTTCAGCAGGTGCGCCAGCATCTTGGGGCTGGTCAGATCGTTGATAGCCACTACCTCGTAGCCCTCTGCGTCGAACATCTGCCTGAAAGCCAGACGACCGATACGGCCAAAACCATTAATTGCTACTCTTACTGCCATTTTAGTTTCCTCCTAAAATTTTATATTGTTTTGACAAGAAACTCCCCAGGCATCCAGCCATCGGATTGTCAAAATTTTGTCAACACTGTTATTTTACCTAATTCCTGTCCAAAATTCAAGATGTAAATCAAAAATAATTGGCAAAACTGGCAATTTTTACAGTTTGTTAATAATTTTATTACATGCCCTTCCGAAGCATTCCGTCATACGCTTCCCAGGAGACATACCTCCCTCCCATACGCTCCAGATGAGGCGTATGAAACTGACAGTCAATGAACAGGAATCCCTTCTCTTCCAGCAATCGGGCCAGGGCGATCAGCGCTGCCTTGGAGCCGTTTTCTTTTTCCGAAAACATACTCTCCCCGAAAAAACACTTCCCGATGGAGACACCGTAGAGCCCCCCTGCCAGCACGCCGTCCTCATAGGCTTCCAGACTCAGGGCATAGCCCTCCCGGTGCAGTCTGCGGTAGGCCTCTTCCATCTCATCCGTGATCCAGGTACCCTCCGCGAATTCCCGCTTGACCCGGCATCGGTGCATGGTGTCCCCGAAGTCCCGGTTAAGTTCCATATGATATTGATGTTTTTGCGCATATTTTTTCATGGAATGGGAGATATGGATTTCCCCGGGAAAAATCAGAAAACGCTCCCTGGGGCACCACCACAATATCTCCTCCCCCGGCTCGTACCAGGGAAAAATGCCATGGGTATACGCCAGCAGCAGACGTTCCACGCACAGATCTCCCCCCACGGCCAGCAGCCCGTCCTCTCGGGCCAGCAGGGGATCGGGGAAAGATATTTCCCCGGGATTCAAACGAAATACCGGCAATCTGTCCAACTCCTTTCCGAAGGCTACTGTTTGATGGTAAAGGTTCCGTCCTCACAGGAAAGAAAGCATTTCCCCCCTTCTTTCAAAGAGCCGAACAATATCTCATCCACCAGAAGGGGCTTGATCTCCCCCTGTATCACCCTTTCGATTTCCCGGGCTCCGAATTCCTCGCTTGTGCCTTTTCTTTTGATTCCCGCCCTGGCCTTTTCATCCGCCGACAGTTCTATATTCCTGCGCAGAAGCATCTGTTTCAGTTCCCCCAGCTTCTTGTCCACGATCTGTCCGGCCATCCTGTCGTCCATTCCGTTAAATACCACCGTCCTGGTCAGACGATTGCGAAACTCCGGCTGGAAGATACGTTTCACCTCCTCCAGAATAGCATCCGACTTTACCTGCGCCCCACCGAAACCGATGCCTGGTTTTCCCACCCGGCTGGCTCCCGCATTGGATGTCATGATCAAAATAATGTTCCGGAAATCCGCCTTTCTGCCCTGATTATCCGTCAGCGTGGCATAATCCATTACCTGCAGCAGAATATTGTAGATATCCGGATGTGCCTTTTCGATCTCGTCCAGCAAAAGGACTGCATGCGGATGTTTGCGGATTTCTTCTGTGAGAAGGCCGCCCTCCTCGTAGCCCACATAACCGGCGGGCGCGCCCACCAGCTTGGCCACTGCATGTTTCTCCCCGTATTCGCTCATATCAAAGCGGACCAGGCTGATGCCCAGTTCTCTGGCCAGGCTTTTGGCGATCTCCGTTTTCCCCACCCCGGTAGGCCCCACAAAGAGCAGGCTGGCCAGGGGCTTTCCCTCCTCCAGAAGCCCGGCTTTTGAGAATTTCACCGCATTGACCACCTGGGAGACCGCCTCCTCCTGGCCGAAGATCTGGCCCTGCAGGCGCCCCTCCAGAGCGGCCAGCACCGCCGCCTCGTCTCTTTCCACCGCCTGCCTGGGAATATGGCAGACTTTGGAAAGAAGTTCGTCGATAAGATCCTTTCCCACGGACTGCCCTTCCCCCGCAAGAGGGTGCAGCCGACGGTAGGCTCCCGCCTCGTCCATCAGATCCACGGCCTTATCCGGCAGAAAGCGCTCATTGATATGCTTTGCGCTCATCTCCACCGCGTATTCCAGCGCCCCCTCCTCATAGGTGACGCCGTGAAACCGCTCATAGCCCTCTTTCAAGCCTTCCAGAATACGCACACAGTCCTCCGGGGCCGGTTCCCGAATCTCAATGTTCTGAAACCTCCGCACAAGGCCCTTACTCTTCTCAAAATACTTTTTATATTCCCCGTATGTGGTGGCACCGATAAACCGAATCTGCCCCCTCTCCAGATAGGGCTTCAGCATGTTGGAAACATCAAAGGCTCCGCCGCCCACCGCCCCCGCACCCACAATATTATGGATTTCGTCCATATAGAGGATGGGTTTCTCCTGGCGGCTGACGCCGTCCATCACCTTCTTAAAGCGCTTCTCGAAATCTCCCCTGTACTGGGTACCCGCCAGCAGGCTTCCCAGATCCAGGGCATATATCTTTGCCCCCCGCAGAGGTTCCGGAACCCTGCCTTCCTCTAAAAGCCTGGCAAGACCATAGGCAATGGCGGTCTTTCCCACCCCCGGTTCCCCTATGTGGAGAGGATTGTTTTTCTCTCTGCGGCAGAGAATCTGCATGGTGCGCTCCAGTTCTTCCTCCCTGCCGATGAGAGGATTAGCCTGCTCCGCCAGATCATTGAGACAGACCACATACCGCTGCCAGCCGGCGCCCTGCCTGCTGCCGCGGGGCCGCTCCTGCCCTTCCCAATCCTCCCCTTCCTCCGGCTCGTCCTGGGGCTGTTCCTGTCCCGCCGCCATGCCATCCTTTTCCTCCCAATGGTCCGCGCCCGGCTTCCTGTTACTGCCGCGGCTCCCCTCTTCATATAGAACGGCCATCTCCTGAAGGAGTGGGTTCCGTTCCACTCCCTGGGCCCGCATATAATAGACAGCATAGCTTTCCTCCAGCCCGTATATGGCAAACAGGACATGGGACAGTTCCACCGCCTCTTTCCCACTGTTTTCCGCCAGTTCTCCCACCTTTTCCAGCACGTTCTGCATGTCCAGAGACAGTTCGGGGGCCTTCCCCTCATCCGCCTCCCGGCATTCCATCTGCTCTTCAAGATATGTCCTCAGATGGTAGTCCAATTCCGAAACGCTGCCCCCGCAGTTTTCAAATGCCTGCGCAAACACATCATTCTGGCAGATCACGAACAGCATCAGTTCCGGCACCACATACTCAAAATGCGCGCTTTTAGCCAAAACAACCGTCCGATTGATTATCTCCTCCACTTCTTCCGATACACCCATTTCCATTATCCTCATTTCTCTCAGATTGCTTCCATGGTCATCCGAAAGGGATACCCTTCCTCCCTGGCCCTGGCTGTGGCGTTATGCACTCTGGTAGCGGCGATATCCCGGGGATATACGCCCACTGCCGCCCGGCCGCTCTCATGCACCTTCATCATCAGATGGACGGCCTCTATCTCATCCTTATGGAAAATCTCCCGCAAAAGTTCCACCACAAAATCCATGGGAGTAAAATCGTCGTTATGCATGATGACCTGGTAACGTTTTGGCTCCCTGATCTCAATTCCGGTTCTCTCCCTTGTCTCACCCTGTACAGCCATATTCTTTTTCCTTCCCTGTAATCTCAACTGCAGGCATTCACGCCCATAGCTGTATTATACATCCGAATCGGGCAATAATCAATCTGCAGTAAAAGACTCTGAAAAGTCTGCTCTCATGGCATTCCCTCTTGTTTTTTCACATAGGACATGGTATTATAACAGCGAACTATAGAAAAAGCAACTGATCGAAAGGAGACAGACCATGTCCATCAAAGCCGATTGCCATTTGCACTCCTCCCACTCCGGGGACTCGGACGCCTCCATGGAAGAAATGATCCAAAAAGGGATTGCCCTGGGACTGACTCACATGTGCTTTACCGAACACAATGATTTCGACTTCCCTGTTTCGGAGGACACGCCCCAGGGTATGTTTGAACTGAACCCGGACGCTTACCTCTATGATCTGATTCGGCTGCGGGAAAAATACGCCGGGCAGATTCGGATTCTTTTCGGCGTGGAACTGGGCCTGCAGCCCCATCTGATGCGGCAAAACGCCATTTTCGCCAAAAACCACGATTATGACTTTATCATCGGTTCCTCCCATGTATGCGGGGGCCAGGATCCCTACTATCCCGCCTTTTATGAGGGGCGCAGCCAGGAGGAGGCCTACCGGGAATATTTTCAGTCCGTAAGTGAAAATCTGAAAAAATTTGACAATTTTGACGTGTACGGCCATCTGGACTATGTGGTGCGCTACGGCCCCGAAAAGGACAGGGGCTATTGTTACGAAACATATAGCGACCTGTTTGACCGAATACTGGAACTGCTGCTGGAGAAGGGAAAGGGGCTTGAACTCAACACCGGGGGAATCTCGGACGGGATGCGGGATGTGCACCCATGCAGGGAAGTACTCCGCCGCTATCGGCAAAAAGGAGGCGAGATCATCACCATCGGTTCCGATGCCCATGATCCCGCCGAGATTGCCGCCCATTTCCACAGAGCCGAGGAGGTGCTGCAGGAATGCGGCTTCCGGTACTATACTGTCTTTGAAAATCGTCAGCCGGAGTTTAAACGCTTTTAGGGCATAACACCACGATCCGGGACGGAGTGGTCTGAGCCGGAATGCTCCTGGTGGAACTGCTGTATACCACCACCAGGTCATTGTTGGCCGGGCTACCCAAAAAGCGCTGATTGTTGGTGGTAGTGATATCCACGCTGCCGTCCAGGTTCAACTGCAGCGTCATATCCTGATTAATCAGGGATCTGTTGTAATAATCCACATCCACCATCTGCCCCGACATCCGGGGCACTGCCACTGCCGCCCTGTACTGGGGCGGATAGATCAGGGGCACCGGCTCGTCTGTGCGGTAATACATGGTCACTTCCATCCCCTCCCGCAGCATCACATAATCCAGCACAAACGTGGTGGGGGATACCAGGAAGTTCACCAGATTCCCGTTCTGGTCCTCCAGGCCAACGAACATCACGCAGCCGTCTGCCCGGCGGTTGCCGATGCGGGTAGGTTCCATGCTCACAATGGTACCCTCCACGCCACGGTAACTTTTTTCTCTCCTTCGGTTTCTGTCAAATTGCATATCCATCCTTGCCTCTTTCCTGCATACCGGGGGACCGGCCCTGGCCGAAACCCGGCTGAAAGCCCAGTCCGGCCCTGAACAGGCTCCCCCACATGCCCATGTGATTCTACAGCGCAGCCTTTGCCCATGGCCCGTCCCGGTATGCTTCTTCCCGGCGGCAGGCCATCCCGGGCAAACCGCTGTCTCCTTCATAATATGCCTTGATGCCCGTCCGGTTTCCTGTCGGAAAGCCCTGCTTTCACAATTCCCCGATTCAGGCAAATTACTATTCCCTACCCGGCTTCCCTGCCGGCTCGTCCATCTGCAGACAACCCCGCCGCCGCGGCTTCATCCCTCCAGGATGGTCCCGCCTCCCAGCACATATTCCCCCTCATAAAACACCACCGCCTGACCGGGGGTGGCGGCCCGCACCGGCTGTTCAAAACTGCACAGCACCCGGCCCTCCGGCTGTTTCTCAATCACGCAGGGAGCACCGGCATGGTTGTAGCGGATCTTTGCCACCACTCTCCTGGGACCTGTCAAATCCTCCAGAGCCATATAATTCACATGGTCACAGAGCACCCGCCGGGTAAAGGTGTCCTCGTTTTCCCCGATGACCACCTCATTTGTCTCCGGCCTGATCCGGGTCACAAACACCCGGCGGCCCATGGCCAGATCCAGCCCTCTGCGCTGTCCGATGGTATAGTGGCTGATTCCTCTGTGCGTCCCCAGCACCCGGCCGTCCCGGGTGACAAAATTTCCCGGTGGCGATACTCTGTCCGAGGCTTCCCGGTGGATAAAGGCCCCATAGTCATGGTCCGGAATAAAACAGATCTCCTGGCTGTCCGGCTTTTGAGCCACAGAGAGGCCCAATTCCCCTGCAATCTGCCGGATTTCCTCCTTTGCATACGCTCCCACCGGCATCAGCGTGCGGGCAAGCTGATCCTGGGTCAGGCTGTACAGAGCATAAGTCTGGTCCTTCTCCGCTGTCACCGAATTCCTGATGGCATAGCGCCCGTTATCCAGCCTGTCCACCCTGGCATAATGGCCTGTGGCTATATAATCCGCCCCCAGTTCCAGGCTGCGCCGCAGCAGGGATTCCCATTTTACATAACGGTTACAGGCGATACAGGGGTTGGGGGTCCTCCCCTGAAGGTATTCCTCCACAAAGTAATCTATCACCTGCTCTTTGAACTCCCGCCGGAAGTTCATCACATAATGCGGGATACCCAGAGTCTCCGCCACCCTTCTGGCGTCCTCCACTGCCGACAGGCCGCAGCATCCCCCCTGCCGGGCCTGCTCCGAGGGCTCTTCCTCCTGCCAGACCTGCATGGTGATGCCGATCACCTCATATCCCTGTTGTTGTAACAAATAGGCCGCCACCGAGGAATCCACCCCCCCGGACATGCCCACCACCACTTTCTGCTTCATTCTTCCCTCTGTCTGCAGATCCCAAGTCCGGCCCGAACCTGAAATCCGTCTGTGATATTGCGCCAACCCGCCGCAGCCATTATACCATAGCATGCCGGAAAACACAAATGCCGCCTGCTTCTAATAGGCCGCTTCCTCCTCATGTTCACTGATGTCGGACCTGGGTCTCTCCAGTCCTTCGATGACAATGCCGTTTTTCTCCGCGTAATCCCACAGGGCCGCGTGAATGGCTTCCTCCGCCAGCAGGGAACAATGTACCTTCACCGGCGGAAGGCCGTCCAGGGCCTCCATCACCGCTTTATTGGTGACAAGCATGGCCTCCCGGATGCTTTTTCCCTTGACCAGTTCCGTGGCCATGGAACTGGTGGCCACCGCCGCCCCGCATCCGAAGGTTTTAAATTTCACATCCCGAATGATCCCCTCATCGTCTATCTCCAGATATATTCTCATGATATCACCGCATTTGGCGTTGCCCACGGTCCCCACGCCGCTGGCGTCTTCTATCTCCCCCACATTCCGGGGATTCTGAAAATGATCCATTACTTTATCACTGTACATATCCGTCTCCTTTCAGCCCTTTCCGTCTGTCATGAACTGTGCGCAAAGCCCCGACCCGCTTTCGGGCTGTCTCTCCCCGGTATTATTCTCAGGGGCGCATTCTTTTTCCGATTTTACAAAATCTTCATACAATGGCGACATGGCCCGCAGCTTCCCCACGATCTCCCCAATAGCTTCCACCACCAGGTCCATCTCCTCCCTGGTATTCTCCTCCGACAGGGTAAGCCGCAGGGAGCCATGGGACAGCTCATGGGACAGGCCCATGGCCAGCAGCACATGGGAAGGATCCAGCGCCCCGGAAGTGCAGGCCGAGCCGCTGGACGCGCAGATCCCTTTCATATCCAGCATAATCAACAGGGACTCCCCTTCGATAAACGCGAAGCTAAAATTCACATTGCCGGGCAGCCTTCTGTGAGGATCCCCGTTCAGACGACAATAGGGGACTTTCCCATAAATCTGTTGAATGAGATAATCCCGCAGTTCCGTCTCCTTCCGAATCTTCTCCGGCATAATCCGCATGGCCCGCTCTGCTGCCTTGCCAAAGCCCACAATGGCGGGAATGTTCTCCGTCCCCGCCCGCCGGGACCGCTCCTGAGCGCCGCCGTGGATAAAACTGCGCAGCTTCAGCCCCGAACGTATATAGAGACAGCCCACGCCTTTAGGGCCGTTCACCTTGTGGGCGCTGGCGCTGAGCATGTCAATATGCAGTTCGTCTACCTGGATGGGCAGCTGTCCAAATGCCTGCACCGCGTCCGTATGAAACAGAATCCCCCGTTGGTGGGTCATCTCTCCGATCTCACGGATGGGCTGCAAAGTACCCACCTCATTATTGGCATACATCACCGACAGCATAATGGTATCCGGCCGAATGGCCGCCTCCAGTTCTTCCAGATTCACTATACCGTTTTCATCCACCCCCACATAAGTCACCTCATAACCCTGTTTTTCCAGATATTCGCAGGTGTGCAGGACGGCATGGTGTTCAATCCGGGTGGTAATAATATGCCTTCCCTTCTCTTTATAAGCCTCCGCCGCCGCTTTCAGAGCCCAGTTGTCCGCCTCGGAGCCACCGGCGGTAAAATAGATTTCCTCCGGTTTTGCCCCCAGACAGTCCGCCAGAGTCCTCCTGGCCTGGTTCAGGGCTTTTTTGCTGGCCGCGCCCAGCGTATAAATACTGCTGGCATTGCCATAGTACTCACTGAAAAAGGGAAGCATGGCCTCCACCACTTCCGGGGCAGTCTTTGTGGTTGCCGCATTATCCAAATAAATCACAGGCGATTCCTCCTATTTGTAGTTCCGCATATCTCGAGGGTACGCAGCACCATGAATCATGTCCGACCGCTCTCGCGTCCTGACATGATTCAGCGCACCCTTCGGGATTTGCTGATTAGAGTTCCGCATATCTCGAGGGTACGCAGCACTGTGAATCATGTCCGACCGCTCTCGCGTTCTGACATGATTCAGCGCACCCTCCGGGATTTGCTGATTGTAGTTCCGCATATCCTACCCGGATCTGCTTAATTCCTAGTAACTTACTAAGATTTAACAGTTCCAATATAGCACTACACAGATCTTCTGTCAACTCCCCGGGACAGATGATTTCAGGCTCCGCATGCCCCGGCGGTTATCCCGGATATGCATAGCAGGCCGAGCCGGGTAATATAATTAGGGAAACTGCATTAATATGAGGACCACTATGTCATCTTCCAAAAAAACCCACTCCCGCGTCAGGCACCCCCTGATCATGGGAGCCGCCATCCTGACCGTCACCGGGCTGGTGACCCGGATTATCGGATTTTTCTACCGCATCTATCTGTCCCGGCTTTTTGGGGAGGAAGGCATGGGCATCTATCAACTGCTGTCCCCCGTACTGGCCCTGTCCTTTTCTCTGACCGCCGCAGGCTTCCAGACTGCCATCTCCAAATTTGTAGCGGCTCAGGCCGGTCTGGAAGACACGGCTCTTCCCTCCCGGCGACCCATGATAATGGGTCTGCTGCTGACAGTCCCCCTGTCCCTGGCCTGCACTGCCGGACTCTATGCGGGCAGCGACTACATAGCGGTCAGACTGCTCCTGGAACCCCGCACAGCCCCTATGATCCGCATTTTGGCCCCCTCCATTCCTCTGAGTGCCATCCATGCCTGTGTCAACGGATACTTTTACGGTATCAAAAAGGCGGGGGTCCCTGCAGGCACCCAGCTGCTGGAACAATGCTGCCGGGTGGCCTGCGTCTATCTGGTCTCCGACGCCATACTGGCCCAGGGCCGTATTCCTTCCATTAATGTGGCGGTGCTGGGGCTGACCATCGGTGAGGGCTGTTCCATGCTGGCTGCCCTGTTGGCCGCCTGGATACATTTTTCCCGATATGCCTCCGCGGCAGGGAACGGTACATTATCCCCCCGTTCCCTGACCGCCCCCGGCTATGGACAGCTGCTGGGAATGGTCCTCCCTCTCACCGCCAACCGGATCGTGCTGAACCTGCTGCAGAGCGTGGAGTCCGTATCTATCCCCGCCGGGCTGCGCAGCTATGGCTATGACAATGCCACTGCCCTCAGCGTGTACGGCGTGCTCACGGGCATGGCCTTCCCCATGATCTTTTTTCCCAACGCCCTGACCGGATCCGTGTCCGTCATGCTGTTGCCCATGATCTCCGAATGCTATGCCAGAGGAGATGACCAGGGCATCCGCCGGGCCGTCCTGCGCACGGTAAAATACTGCTTTCTGCTGGGCCTGGCCTGCATGGGCTTTTTCCTGCTCGCAGGCCGGCTCCTGGGGGAGGGACTGTACCGCAGCCCCCTGGCGGGACATTTTATCCGCACCCTGAGCCTGATCTGCCCCTTCCTCTATCTGGACACCACCCTGTCCAGCGTGCTGCAGGGACTGGGGCTGGCAGGACGGCTGTTTCTGATCAATGTGACCTCCCTGCTGGTGCGGCTGCTGTTTATCCTACTGACAGTGCCCCGCCTGGGCATCCAGGGCTACCTGTACGGACTGCTGGCCAGCCAGATCCTGCAATGCGCCCTCTATCTGGGATGTCTGCGGCGTCAGAGCCTGCGTGGGAAAAAGAGAAATTGATCTGCCGCAGCCCAACTGCACCCGGGTATAAATATTTGCCTCAAAATACTTGCCATACTTTTTACGATAGACTATAATGAGTACTGCCTGGAAAAATCAGCGGCATACCAATATAGAAAGGTCTGAAGATACAATGAGTTTTACATTTATAGAAAAATTACCCACCCCCGATGAAATACGGGCCCAATATCCTCTGCCCCAGGCGCTGGCACAGCGAAAGGCAGAACGTGACCGGGAAATCCGGGAAGTGCTCACTGGCCAAAGTTCCAAACTGCTGGTGATCGTGGGCCCCTGCTCTGCGGACAACGAAGACTCCGTGTGCGATTACGTAGACCGACTGGCAGCATTAAACGACAGAGTAGCCAAAAAACTGATTCTGATTCCCCGGATCTATACCAATAAGCCCCGCACCACCGGAGAGGGCTATAAGGGGATCGTCCACCAGCCTGACCCGGCAAAGCAGGAAGATTTTCTGGCCGGGCTTATCGCCATGCGGAAAATGCATATTCGGGCCGTGGAGGAAACCGGTCTGACTGCGGCGGACGAGATGCTCTACCCTGAAAACTGGGGCTATGTGTCCGACATCCTCTCCTATGTGGCTATTGGAGCCCGCTCTGTGGAGGACCAGCAGCACCGTCTCACCGTCAGCGGTTTCGACGTGCCCGCCGGGATGAAGAACCCCACCAGCGGCGATTTCTCGGTGATGCTGAACTCCGTATTCGCAGCCCAGCACCCTCACTCCTTTATTTACCGGGGCTGGTCTGTCAAGACGGACGGCAATGACCTGGCTCATACGGTGCTGCGGGGAGCCACCAGCAAACACGGCAACAATACCCCCAACTACCACTATGAGGACTTAAGCCGCCTGATGGAAATGTACAGCAAGATGGATCTGAAGAACCCGGCCTGCATCATTGACGCCAATCATTCCAACTCCAACAAACAATTTGCCCAGCAAATCCGTATCGTCAAGGAAGTCATGCACAGCCGCAGGCTGAATGCGGACATTCACAAGCTGGTCAAAGGCGTCATGGTGGAAAGTTATATTGAAGAAGGATGTCAAAAAGTAGGGGGCGGCGTCTACGGGAAATCCATTACCGACCCCTGTCTGGGATGGGCGGATACAGAGAGACTGATCCTGGATTTGGCGGAATATGAATAAAAAGAAAATGGCTCTATTTTCTGGGATGATTCCTGCTGTATGCTTCCCTGTTCCCAGGCCGGCGGGCGGCCGCGTAAATCTGCGTAGCCGCCCTGCCGGCATGTCCCATCATCTCCTGCACGCTCTGCAGATCCGCCCCGTTTTCAATCAGATGCACTGCAAAGGCATGACGCAGGCTGTGGGGATTGACTTCTTTCTGTATACCCGCCAGTTCCCCGTATCTGCGGATCAGCTTCCACACCCCCTGGCGGGTCATGGCGGCGCCGCTGTAATTCACAAACAGGATCTCGCAGCGCTCCTCTGCCAGCAAGGCATCCCGTCCCCCGTACAAATATTGCAGCAGTGCCGATCTGGCACAGTTTCCAAAGGGAATAACCCGATCCTTCCCCTCCTCCCTGCAATGCAAGAACCCCAACCGTAGATTCACATCAGAGACTTTCAGCGCCACCAATTCCGACACCTTGATTCCCGTGGCATACATCAATTCCAGGATAGCCCGGTCCCGCAGCTGTCTGGGGCCAACGCCAGAGGGCTGCTCCACCAGTGCTTTCGCCTCCTCCACAGTAAGAACTTCCGGCATGTCCCGCTGTACTCCGGGCGCCCGAAGCCTTTCCGTAATATCCTCCTTCACCAGATACATTTTCACCAGATAACGGTATAAGGCCCGGACAGAACACATATGACGGGACACAGTGGAAGGCTTTTTCTCCTGCTTCAGCATACAAAAATAGTCCTCCAGACAATCGGGTGTCACCTCCCGGAAATCGCTTATCCCCAGTTCGCCTTCCATATAGTTCTTGAAATGCAGCAGATCCCGTCGATAAGAAAGCACCGTATTTTCGGACAGGCCCCTGACCTGCCCCAGATATGTAATGAATTGTTCCATTCTCTCTTCCATATGTGTCCCTCTTCCCCTGGCGGCCTCCCGATTCCCTCCGCCGATGTCTATCTCTAGCATAACAACAATATTTCCCGGGATCAAGCCCTATTTTATATGTTGCAGTAATGTCAGAAAATCTTCACTGCCAGCCGCAGTAAATAAGGGTTCACATAGGCCTCCAGCCAGCATCCCACAGCCAGCGCAAACAGCAAAAGTCCCGCCTGTGCCGACAAATGTATCCCCATCCGCTTCAGCCCGCCTAATCCTTCATATCCATTCAAATAGTAAAGTCGTCTGCAGGTCCTTTCCGCTAAAGCCAGCAGCAAAGCCCACACGGGAACATAGACCAGCATCTGAGGAAGCAGGCCGGCCGCCAGCAGCAACAGTCCCTTGATCCCTTGGGCGGCAAACAATGTCACCAACAACATCCCCAGAGACAGCCCGAAACGAAATGCGTAGAACCAGGCCGCCGCCATCCCCAGAAACGTAGTGGAAAGCAGAATCAACAGCAGCGCCTCCCCCAGCCTTTGTCCCAAAAGACGCAGAAAAAGTGACTTGCTGCGGATCTCGGCATAGCGCACCTGTAACAGGGCATTCTCCCCCAGAAGTTCCGTTCCTGACAACAACTCACTTTTTATCAGACCGGCGAGCAGAATGCCGCCGCATATTCCGATGATAAATAGAATCAACTGTTTATTGACAAGTTTCAATGTTTCCTCTTCCCGCTATCTGCATACATTAAATGTGGACACTCTATTGTATGCCGCAGGATATGTTTACATGACTGCCATGCCGTCCAGCTTCCAATGCGGGGCAACACAATTTTGGCCAAAGCTGTCTGTGCGGTAAATGCGGCAGGAAGGGAGAACAGGACTCAGCAAGCCAACAGCTTCTCCACACTCACCAGTTTCACACAGAGTACAAAGAGATCCGTGGCCAAAGCCATCTCCTCCGGTGTGGGGAAAGACGGTGCAATGCGGATATTGCTGTCCAAGGGATCCTTGCCATAAGGATAGGTGGCTCCAGCCCCTGTCAGCGTCACTCCTGCTTCCTTACACTTTGCCACAATAGCCCCGGCACAGCCCTCCAGGGCGTCGAAAGAAATGAAATAGCCGCCGTTGGGTTTGGTCCAGCTGCCGATCTGCAGCCCTTCCAGTTCCTCCTCCAGCACCTGCTGCACCGCCTCAAACTTGGGACGCATAATAGCCGCATGCTTCCTCATATGAGCCTTGATCCCCTCAAAATCCTTGAAGTACCGCACATGCCGAAGCTGGTTGATTTTATCGTAACCGATGGTCTGAATGGTCATGGACTTTCTGATATAATTCAGATTCCCTTCGGATGCGGCAATGGCGGCCACTCCCGCGCCGGAAAAACTGATCTTAGAGGTGGAGGCGAACTCATACACCATGTCCGGATTCCCCGCCTTCTCACACTCCGTCAGAATCTCCAGAATTTCGTCCTGCCGGTCCTCATACAGATGGTGCACCGCATAGGCATTGTCCCAGAAAATACGAAAATCCTCCGCTGCAGGCTTCAGCGCAGCCAATCTCCTGACTGTGTCGTCGGAATAACTGTATCCCTGAGGGTTGGAATACTTGGGTACACACCAGATGCCCTTGACACTCTCATCCCCCGCCACCAGCTTTTCCACCAGATCCATATCCGGCCCCTGGGGTGTCATGGGCACATTAATCATCTCAATGCCGAAATGCTCTGTGATGGCGAAATGCCTGTCATATCCCGGCACAGGGCACAGAAACTTCACCTTTTCCAATTTACACCATGGCGTACTGCCCATTACGCCATGGGTCATGGAACGGGATACCGTATCATACATTATGGTCAGGCTGGCATTACCGCATACAATCACATTGTCCGCGGATACACCCATAATATCTGCCATCATATGCTTGGCCTCCGTTATGCCGTCCAAAACTCCGTAATTACGCACATCCACTTTTTCCATGCTTCTCATATCGCTCTGCGCATTCAGCACGTCAAAGATATCCATACCCATATCCAACTGGGTCACGCCGGGCTTCCCTCTGGACATATCCAGCTTCAGCCCTCTGGCCTTCGCATCCTCATATTCCTTCGACAACTGCGTATGCAGCTGCTGCAATTCCTCTCTGCTCAAGTCCTTGTAAGCCTTTCTCTCCATGATCCTCAACCTAGCCTTTCCATATATATTGCCAAGACACCGCCTTATGCCGCGGAATCCGTTCTGCCCCGGTCAAAACACAGCACCTTCCGGCACATTGGGAATTTCCGGCTCCCCGCCTCCCGGTTCTCTCCCCGGTATATGATTGGATAATTGTATACAATCATACATCCCGTATATATTACTACAAATTTCCTCAATACACAAGAGTTTTTTCAAAAAAAAGAGCTCCGATAACGGAACTCTTTTAACACTGGCGTCTTTACTTCGCGTAATCTATCACGCGAGATTCACGGATCACATTTACTTTGATCTGTCCGGGATATTCCAACTCTGCCTCAATCTGCTTAGAGATGTCACGGGCCAGCAGAACCATGTCTGCATCGGTAATCTGCTCAGGTACTACCATCACACGGACTTCACGACCTGCCTGAATAGCAAAAGACTTGTCTACTCCCTTGAAATTGTTGGTTATTTCTTCTAACTGCTTTAATCTGCTAGTATAGGTCTCCAGAGTTTCCCTTCTAGCCCCCGGTCTTGCAGCAGAGATTGTATCAGCAGCCTGTACAATACATGCGATCAGGGTAGTGGCCTCCACATCACCATGATGGGACTCCACAGCATTGATAACTGTAGCATTCTCTTTGTATTTCCTACAGAGTTCTACTCCCAGTTGGATATGAGAACCTTCCATCTCATGGTCCACGGCCTTGCCGATATCATGCAGCAGGCCGGCACGCTTGGCCAATCTCACATCCAGTCCCATCTCGGCTGCAAGCAAGCCCGAAAGCTGAGCAACCTCAACGGAATGTTTTAAGGCATTCTGACCATAACTGGTCCTGAACTTCATCCTGCCCAACAGCTTGACCAATTCCGGATGAATGCCATGAACGCCCACCTCCAGGGTGGCCGCCTCGCCTTCCTCCTTGATCATCACTTCCACTTCCCTTTGGGCTTTTTCCACCATCTCTTCGATTCTGGCGGGATGTATGCGGCCGTCCACAATCAGCTTCTCCAGGGCGATCCTTGCCACCTCGCGGCGAATCGGATCGAAGCCTGACAGAATGACTGCCTCCGGTGTGTCGTCTATAATCAGATCCACGCCGGTCATGGTCTCCAGGGTACGGATATTGCGTCCCTCTCGCCCAATGATACGTCCTTTCATCTCATCGTTAGGAAGCTGTACTACAGAAATAGTGGTTTCAGAGACATGGTCTGCAGCACATCTCTGGATAGCAGATACCACATATTCCTTCGCTTTCTTGTCTGCTTCTTCTTTGGCCCGACTCTCCATATCTTTGATCATCACGGCCGTTTCATGCTTTACTTCATCCTCAACAATTTTCAGCAAGTAGTCTTTTGCCTGTTCAGAGGTTAATCCGGAAATTCTTTCCAGTTCCTGTACTCTCTGCTCGTTCAGTTTGGAAACTTCTTCCTTGAGTTTGTTCAAGGATTCCTCACGGGCAGTCAAGCTGGCTTCACGCTTTTCGATGGCATCAGCTTTCTTATCAATGTTTTCCTCTTTCTGCTGAACCCGGCGCTCATAGCGCTGCGCCTCCGCCCTGCGTTCCTTGATCTCCTTGTCCAGCTCATTCTTGGTACGAATGGACTCTTCCTTGACTTCAAGCAGCGACTCGCGTTTTTTGGTTTCCGCAGTCTTGAGGGCTTCATCAATAATCTCTCTGGCCCTGTCCTCCGCATTGCCCACAGTGGTTGCCGCAACTTTCTTCTGATAGGAAGAAGTGGCAAACGCCGTGACCACCGCAGTCACAAGGATACAGATTACCGCTGTAATAGCACAACCGATAATAACACTTAGGTCCATTACAGGAGCACCTCCTTATTAAATTTTCATTGTGCAAATATCTAATATAGAATGTATGTAATGCTCACATTCTAACAGGCAATCTACAACATATAAATTTTAAACCGAAATGAACATTATGTCAAGTGGAAATTTTCACTTTATAACTGCCTTAAAGACTACTCGGAAAATGAAATCATATACTAAGCATCCCAGTCCATTTGCAGGGCTTTGCGAATTACTTCGCCCGAAAAGCCTCTGTACATCAGGAAGTTGTATAAGCGCTGCTGCTGTCTGCGGTCAGCGGTATCTCTGTCGTAATGCTTTTTCTCCAGAAGGGCGCAGGCCATCTGAAGTTCATCCTGTCCCCCGTCCTGCTCCTGCCAGGCGGCGACAGCCTGTTCCAGAATCCCTTTGGGGACGCCTTTCTGCTGCAGATCCTGCTCCATCCTGCGCAGGGACTTCCTGCCCGCGAAGGCGGTGAGGTAGTCCCCGGCGTACCGAAAATCGTCAATGTAATGAAAAGACTTTACATATTCCACCGCCTGCTCTGCCACCGGCCGGGGATAACCGCCGCCCAGCAGTTTATCAAGGAGCTGCTTTTCCGTATAATCCCGGATCTGCAGCAGGTTCATGGCCCGCAGTCTGGCCCTGCGGGGGAGCAGATCTCCCAACAGGGTTTCACAGGTCTCCCCGGGCAGTTCTTCTCCCTCCGCTATACCATATTGACGCAGTTCCCCTTTGTAGAGCACAAAACTGATATCCTGGTCTGTGCACACCCTACTCTGCCTCTTTGAAATATCCGTTATCTCCGTCACTACCATTTACTGCTTTTCCTTCTTCTCAGACGCGGCTTTTTTCGGTGCGGCCTCCTTGGGCGCGGCTTCCTCTGGGGAAATCTCCCCCGGCACGCTGCCGTTTAACCCGAAATGTTCCCGCACCCTGTTCTCAATCTCCCGACACACTGCCGGATTGTCCCGGAGATACTGCTTGGCATTCTCACGGCCCTGTCCGATCTTGTCGCCGTTATAGGCATACCATGCGCCGGACTTGTTCACGATATCCACACTGGCCGCCAGATCCAGAATATCTCCCACCACGGAGATTCCCTCTCCGAACATGATATCAAACTCCGCCTCCTTGAAAGGAGGAGCAATCTTGTTCTTGACCACCTTGACCCGGGTATGGTTGCCGATGATCTCACCGCCCTGCTTCAGGGATTCCACCCGGCGCACATCCATACGCACGGAAGAATAAAACTTAAGCGCCCGGCCGCCTGTGGTGGTCTCCGGATTGCCGAACATGACGCCCACTTTCTCACGCAGCTGATTGATGAAGATTACGGTACAATTAGACTTGCTGATCACAGCCGTCAGCTTCCGCAGTGCCTGAGACATCAGGCGGGCCTGGAGTCCCACATGGGAATCCCCCATCTCTCCGTCAATCTCCGCCTTGGGCACCAGCGCCGCCACAGAGTCCACCACCACAATGTCAATGGCGCCGGAGCGCACCATGGTCTCGGTAATTTCCAGTGCCTGCTCCCCGTTGTCCGGCTGGGATATGTACAGATTGTCAATATCCACACCGATATTCTTGGCATAGACCGGATCCAGAGCGTGCTCCGCGTCAATAAAACCGGCAATGCCGCCCCGCTTCTGCACCTCCGCAACCATGTGCAGCGTAACCGTGGTCTTACCGCTGGACTCAGGACCGTAGATTTCCACGATTCTCCCCTTGGGAATACCGCCCAATCCCAATGCGATGTCCAAACTCAGAGAGCCTGTGGGAATGGTCTCCACATTCATGGAGTTGGCAGGATCACCCAGTTTCATCACGGCCCCTTTGCCATACTGCTTTTCAATCTGGCTGATCGCCGCGTCCAATGCCTTCAGCTTGTCGTTCTTTTCCATATTAACCTCTTTCCGGGATCCGCAGAATCTTCCGGGATCCGCTCCACATTTATTTGGAAGTGTGATGCTCCGCCTGACATACCGCCGGATCATGCCACAGGTTTTTCCCCTTCAGAACAAACGTTCTTTCCTGAAAATAGAATAAAACATTCGTTCGGATTTGTCAACTGTTTTTTGGAACACACTTCCTTTGCTTTACTGTTATATCCATAATAGCGCATTTCAAGTCCCATAAACCGTACTTATAACCATCCCTCCTCTGCTCAATCTTATTAAATGAATTCCAAGGCGAAACGCCGGACTATATAAAGAGATATAACCGTATGAGAATACAGCGCCGACAGACAGGCCCTGCCGCCCAGGTCCCGGGGCCATGCCCCAATCTGTCCCGCATGCAGAAAATGTATCACATTTCCTGCAAAACCACAAGAGATATGATACATTTTATATTCTTTTCATATATTCGTCCGTATACGGGCTACTTTTTCTTGCCAAAGGTGATCTTGCTGAAATATTCCAGAATGCAGTTCCGCATCAACGTCAGAGCCGCGGACACCGTTGCCTCCCGGATGGTCTGCCGGTTTCCGGAAAAATGATACTCCCGCACCGTCACCTCCCCTTTTACGCTGCATGCGATGTACACCAGCCCCACAGGTTTCTTCTCCGTTCCCCCGTCCGGGCCTGCCAGACCGGTGATACCCACCGCCACATCCCCCTTGGACACGAAGGCCAGGCCCTTTGCCATCTCCTCCGCCGTCTGAGGACTGACGGCCCCGTATTTCTCCAGAGTACTCTTTTTTACTCCCAGCAGCTTTCTCTTGGCCTTATTGGAATAGGTCACATAGCCGGATTTGTAGACTTCCGACACGCCGGGCACATTGATCAGCCGAGCCGAAAGCATTCCCCCGGTACAGGACTCCGCACAGGTCACGGTGAGTTCGTTGGCCACCAGCAATTCCACTACCGCCTTCTCCAGGGTAACTTCCTCGTCGGTGGTATAGATATCGCCGCCCATGCGGGCCTTAATCTCCTTGACTACGGGTTTGATCAGCCTGCGGGCCTCTTTCTCCCCCTCCGCCCTGGCCGTCACCCGGATATGTACTTCACCCGGCTTGGCGTAGGTGGCCAGGGTAGGGTTGCCCTGACCGTCAATCAGATCCCGCAGCATGGTTTCCACCCTGCTCTCTCCCACGCCGCAGACTTTTACGGTCTGGGAGGAAATAACGCCGGGCTCCAGCTTTTTCAGATAGGGGATCACATGGGTTTCAAACATGGGTTTTAATTCATGGGGCGGTCCCGGCAGCAACACCACATGGGTGGATTCATCCGCTATGATAACCCCCGGCGCGGTGCCGTTTGGATTGGGCAGTACAATGCCGCCTTGGGGCATCATGGCCTGTTTCCAGTTGTTGTCCGTAGGCACGGCGTTTCTGGAAGCAAAAAATGCCTGAATATGCGCTCTGGAACCGGGATCTTCCACCAGTTCCCGGCCCATAATCCCGGCGGCCACCTCCTTGGTCAGATCGTCCTCCGTGGGCCCAAGGCCCCCGGACAGAATCACCACATCCGAACGCCCTGCCGCCGTCCGCAGGACTTCGCCCAGGCGCTCCGCATTGTCCCCCACCACGGTCTGATAGTAGCAGGACAATCCCAGCCCGGCACATTTTTCCGCCAGATAGGCGGCATTGGTATTTACGATATTGCCCAGCAAAAGTTCCGTTCCCACGCAAATCAGTTCCACTGTCATCCCTGCTGCCCTCCTACATCTGTCCTTTCATAACCGCCTTGTTTTTCACCAGGTAGTCCACCAGAGAAATCACTGTCAGCACCAGCGCAATCCACATGATCACATCCGTCAGCAATCCCATCCAGGGCAGGAACCGGGACAGATCCACGATCATCAGACACACCATAATCATCTGAAAAGTGGTCTTGAATTTGCCCCAATAGTTTGCCGCGATCACCACCCGGTTGTCCGCGGCCACCAGCCTGAAACCGCTGATAATGAATTCCCGGCTGATAATGATAATCACCACCCAGGCAGGGATACGCCCCATGGCCACCAGCGCGATCATGGCGGCGCTGACCAACAGCTTATCCGCCAGAGGATCCATAAATTTTCCGAAATTGGTAATCAGATTATACTTTCTGGCAATCTTGCCGTCGATCAGGTCCGTCAGACTGGCGATGATGAAAATCGCCAGCGCCGTGATTTCCGAAGGCAGCGGATTGTCGCCGAACCAGCCTGCGTTCCCCCCCAGCAGTGCCACCACGAAAGGCACTATCAGGATTACACGGAATACCGTGAGTTTATTGGGTAAATTCATTGCTTACTCTCCTCCTCTTCCTGCCAGATCTCGCCCACCAGGTCATACTCATTACAGCCGGTGACCCGCGCCTGGACCAGATCCCCGGTCATCAGCACTGCGGAAGTGTGTACGAACAGATAGCCGTCCACTCCCGGCGCGTCCCGGTAGGTGCGGGCCACATAGACATCCTCGTCCGCCACCTTGCCCTCGATCATCACTGTGAGCACGCTGCCCACCATATCCTCCGCCCTGGCAAACGCAATCTCCTGCTGCAATTCCATAATCTCCTGCCGCCAGGCCTCTTTCTGCTCCTCGGAAACCTGATCCGGCATCTCTGCCGCAGCCGTTCCCTCCTCCTGGGAGTAAGGAAACACTCCCAGACGGTCAAATTCCATCTCATTGACAAAATCCACCAGCTTTTCGTGATCCTCCTGGGTCTCCCCGGGAAAACCGGCAATCAGGGTGGTGCGCAGACAGATATCGGGAATCTCCTCCCGCAGCCTGCCAATCATCTCCCGCAGCTGCCCCTGGGTGGTACGCCTGCCCATACGGCGCAGAATCCTGTCACTGGCATGTTGAATGGGAATATCCAGATAATGGCATACCTTGGGTTCCTTCTTTATGGTCTGAATCAATTCGTCGTTGATCTCCTCCGGATAGCAGTACAGAATCCTGATCCAACTGATCCCGGGGATCTGAGCCAATTCATGCAGCAGCAGCGGCAGGCTCTTTTCTCCATACCGATCCAATCCGTACAAGGTGGTCTCCTGGGCCACCAGAATCAGTTCCCTGACGCCCCGCTCGGCCAGCACATTGGCCTGCTCCAGCAGAATTTCCATGGGTACGCTGCGATAACTGCCCCGGATCTGGGGGATGATGCAGTAGCTGCACCGCTTGTTACATCCCTCCGCAATCTTCAGATAGGCGTAATGACCGCCGGTGGTCAGCACCCTGTCCACCCGAAAATCCGTCAGTGCGTCGGGATCTTGCACTAATATGGGACTTTTCCCCTCCAGCACCTGCTCCACCGCATCCACGATCTGCCCGATGCAGGTGGTGCCCACAATGGCGTCCACCTCCGGAATCTCCAGTCGGATCTCCCTGTGGTAACGCTGGGCCAGGCATCCCGCCGCCACCAGCGCTTTCACCCTGCCGCTTTTCTTCAGTTCCGCCGCCTCTAACAGCGCGTTAATGCTTTCTTCCTTGGCATCGCCAATAAAGCAGCAGGTGTTCACCACCACAATATCGCAATCGTTTTCATCATCGGTAAAGGTATATCCCCTCTGCTGCAACAGTCCCAGCATCTCTTCCGTATCCACCAGGTTCTTATCGCATCCCAGGGAAATAAACAGTATCTTCATATTTGCCCTCTGTCTGCATATGATGGGCTCAGCCATCCTGAAAGTAGTCCTTAAAAAAGGGAGAAATACTCATAGCCGAACATTTCTCCCCCTGACTTACGCTTCCTGCTCCGTTTCCTGTCCGTCCCCGGCATCCTCTGCCCCGGCCTCGTCCTGCCCGTTCTCCGATTCGTCCAAAGCCTCTTCCTGTCCGTCCTCCAGGTCCTGCACCTGGTCCTGAGACGGAGCTTCTACCCGGTCATAGATCTCCTGCTCCTCCATGACCTCATCCTCGGCCAGAATCTTGATCTTGCCCTGGTTCAATTCCTCCACCGCCAGGGACAGAGGTTTCTTGCCCACACCGCCCACCAGAGGCTCATCACCGCCGATAATCTGCCTGGCCCTCTTGGAGGTGGCCATCACAATCGAATACCTGCTGTTGACCACGGGTGCCTCCCCCTGTTCAACCTCGCTGTTTACTACTTTCATTAAATCGGAATAAGATGGATGTAACATTATTCTGCTCCTTTCGAGAATTCTTTTAATTCTCCTCTGATCTCATTAATCAATGCTTCCTGTCTGGCCGGGATATAGCGGGCATTCTGTACCATGCTGTGAATCTGCTTAACGCATTCTTCCAGGTCATCGTTGATGACGATATAATCATATGCCTCTATGCCTTCTGATTCCTCCGCCGCGCGGGCCAGCCGCCTGGCGATCACTTCCGGCGGTTCCGTCCCCCGACCTTCCAACCGCCTTCGAAGTTCCCCTGCATTGGGCGGGGTCACAAAGAGCAGCAGACAGTCCGGCATCAGCTTCCTGATCTGCAGGGCCCCCTGAATCTCAATCTCCAGGATCACGTCCTTTCCGGCTTCCAGCTGTTTCTGCACATAATCCCCGGGAGTGCCGTAATAATTCCCGCAGTAACATGCATACTCCAGCATTTTCCCCTGCCGGATGCGCTCCTGAAAGGTATCCGTATCCACAAAAAAGTACTCCTTGCCTTCCCGTTCCCCCTGTCTGGGGGCTCTGGTGGTCATGGACACGGACAATGCGTAATTGGAGTAGTCCCGGGTCAGTTTTCTCATCAATGTCCCTTTGCCGGCACCGGAAAAGCCGGATATCACAGTTAAAATCCCTTTACTCATCCTCATTCCCTCCGCTCTCCGCGCGGGCCCTGCCGGCAATGGTCTCCGGCAGCAGAGCCGATAGTACGATCCGATTGTTCTCCATGACCAGCACGGCCTTGGTCTTGCGTCCCTGAGTGGCGTCCACCACCGTACCCTCTTCCCTGGCCCTCTGCACCAACCGCTTGACGGGCGCGGAATCCGGGCTGACAATGGCGATGATCTTGCCGGTATTCACAATATTTCCAAAGCCGATATGAATCAATTTATCCATAAATATCCCCGACGTTATTCAATGTTCTGGATCTGTTCGCGGACCTTCTCAATCTCCGTTTTCAACTCGATGGCACAGTTGGAGACCTCCAGATCGTTGGATTTGGACAGAGTAGTGTTGGCTTCCCTGTTCATTTCCTGAGCGATAAAATCCAGCTTGCGGCCTATGCTGCCGCCCTCTTGGAGAGTGGCCTTCGTGGTCTCGATATGGCTGCGCAGCCGCACCAGTTCCTCGTCCACACACACCTTGTCCGCAAAAATCGTAACCTCCGTCAGCAGCCTGCTCTCGTCCACCTGGGCATCCCCCAGCAGATCTTTCACCCGCTCCTCCAGTTTCTGCCGGTATTCCTGCACGATCCGGGGAGATCTCTCCGCTATAAAGTCCACCAGTCCCAGCATACCGTCCAGCTTTTGGAGCAGGTCCTCCCGCAGACGTTCTCCCTCCGCGACCCGGGTCTGTACAAAACTCTCCGCAGCCCCCTGAATGGCCTTTCGGAGTTCCTTCCAGAGTTTTCCCTCGTCCACGTTCTGCTCTTCCATGGTAAACACTTCCGGATACCGGGACAGAGTGGATACCCTGATGTCATCCTCCAGGCCGAACTCTTCCTGCATTTGACGGAGATACTTCCTGTATTCCGCCGCCAGTTCCCTGTTATAGCGGATATTTGCATGGTTCTCCGTGTAATCCTCGTAGGATATGAACAGATCCACCTTTCCCCGGGAAATATAGTTCTTCAGTTCCGCCCGTATAGCAGACTCAAAAAAGTTCAGCTTCTTGGGCATCTTGATATTCACATCCAGATACCGATGATTTACGGACTTTATCTCCACGGTAAATTTGCGGTTATTCTCGGCTACTTCACACCTGCCGAAACCGGTCATGCTCTTTATCATCGTCTTCTCTCCATGCAGATCCTGCGCCATTTATCCTCCTGTATCCTGCGGTCCCGGGAAAGCAAACCAGACGGGAAACATCCATACTTCATTACATTATAATAGACATCACCCCGATAGTCAATAGCGGACGCGGAAAACACTTGTCATTTCCCGGCAATTTGCTATAATATAAGGAAAATACACTGTAATTTTATAGTAGGAGGACACCCACATGGCTTTTGACGGCGTGACCATTGCCGCTATCGTAAAAGAACTGAACGATACCTGCCTGGGAGGCAGGCTCTATAAAATCGCGCAGCCGGAGAGTGACGAACTGCTGCTGACCATCAAGACCCCCGGCGGCCAGCGGCGTCTGCTCCTGTCCGCGGACGCCTCCCTGCCCCTGGTATATCTCACCGGGCAGAACAAGCCCAGCCCCATGACGGCCCCGGGCTTCTGCATGCTGCTGCGAAAGCATCTGCAGAACGGGCGCGTTACCGCCATCACCCAGCCGGGACTGGAACGCATTATTCATATAGATGTGGAGCATCTGGACGAGATGGGGGATCTGCGGCATAAAACACTGATTATAGAGATCATGGGAAAACACAGCAACATCATCTTCTGCAATGAAGACGGCATGATCCTGGACAGTATCAAACATGTGTCCGGCCTGGTCAGCAGTCTCCGGGAGGTGCTGCCCGGCAAGCCCTATTTCGTGGCCCATACCCAGGACAAGCTGGACCCCCTGACCTGCGGACCGGAACAATTCTCCGCGGCCCTGGCCTCCCGCCCCGCCCCGCTGTACAAGGCCATCTACCAGAGTTATACCGGTATCTCGCCCATACTGGCCCAGGAGGTATGCCACCGGGCCGGACTGGATGGGGACGCCCCCACTGCCGCCTTTTCCCCCCGGGAATTGGAAGCGGCATTCCGGGAGTTTCGGAAAATGATGGACCAGGTGCAGTCCGGCAGCTTTGCCCCGGCCATCGCCTATACGGGTCGGCAGCCGGCGGAATACGCGGCCCTGCCCCTGACACTCTACAGCAACGGAGAGGACAGCCTGCGGCCCTGCAGTTCCATTTCCTCCCTGCTGGAGCAATACTACGCCGAGAAGAACACACTGACCCGCATCCGACAGAAATCCGTGGATCTGCGCCGCATTGTGCAGACCGCCCTGGAGCGCAATGTTAAAAAATACGACTTGCAGCTTCAGCAGATCAAGGACACGGAAAAACGCGACAAATATCGGATCTACGGGGAATTGCTCAACACCTACGGCTATAATGTGCCCGAGGGCAGCAAATCCATGGAAGCCCTGAACTACTACACGGGAGAGACAATCACCATCCCCCTGGACCCGGATATGACTCCCGCCGAAAACGCCAAGCGGTATTTTGACAAATACGGCAAGTTAAAGCGTACCTTTGAAGCCCTGTCCACTCTGACGGAAGAAGTCAGGGCCGAAATCCGGCATCTGGAGTCCATTGCCACAGCCCTGGACATCGCCCTGCTGGAAGAGGATCTGGTGCAGATCCGGGAAGAACTGGCCGCCAGCGGCTATATCCACAGACGGGGCGGCGGTAAGCGGGAAAAGGTCACCAGCAAACCCTTCCACTATGTGAGCAGCGACGGCTTTCATATGTATGTGGGAAAAAACAATTATCAGAACGATGAACTGACCTTTAAATTTGCCAGCGGAAACGACTGGTGGTTCCACGCCAAGGGAATGCCCGGCTCCCATGTGGTGGTGAAATGTCAGGGAGAGGACAACCTGCCGGATCGGACCTTCGAGGAGGCGGCAAAGCTGGCCGCCTACTATTCCAAGGGCCGGGGCCAGGAAAAAGTGGAGATTGACTATATCCAGAAAAAACATGTGAAGAAGCCCAACGGGGCCAAGCCGGGATTCGTGGTATATTACACCAATTTCTCCATGATGATGGATGACGATATCTCCGGTCTGGAACAAGTTTAACGCAGCAAGCCGCATTTCCGGGCCGCCCTGACCAGTAAATGCCCCTTGGGCATGGCCCGCAGTTCTTCCTCCGTCACCCCTTTAAACAGAATCACCAGGGCAAAGTACACCACCGCCCCCACCGCAATGGCCGGAAGAACGGATACCACAATGGACCCCGTGAGCATCAGCAGGCTCTCATAGATCACCCAGGCGATGGCCCCCATGAAAGCAGAGGCGATAAACGGCACAATAAATGTGTTCATAATCTCCTGGCGGTATCCCAGCGCCTTGCGCAGAGACAACTGGTTCAGGACGCACATCAGGCCGGAGTACAGGATGGTGGCAATGACCACTCCGTAGATGCCCAGATCCGTAAAGAACAACAGGGGCACCATCACCGCCGTCTGAATCAGCAGCGCAATGGCAGCATTGACAATGGGCGTATTGACTCTTCCCACGCCCTGTAAAATGGAATTGCTCAGGGTGGACAGGGCATAGAAAATCACGGACACGGCCAATGCCATCAGGATCTTTGCGGCCAGTTCAATGGTGGCTTCATCCGGAAACAGCAGCCAGGTAACAGGCTTTGCCAGCACAAAGAGCCCCACCGCCGAGGGGATGGATATCAGCATAATGGTCTTGACTGCCTGGGCCATCTTGTCCCGGGCGTCCGCCAGTTCTTTGCGGGCCACAAGCTGGGAGACGGTGGGAATGATGGCGGCGGCCATTGCCGAAGAAAACGCGATGGGAATATTGGAAATCTTCATGGCCTCCCCGTTGAACAGCCCGTAGTCCCCCACCACCAGATCTTCCGCCGCATGGCGGAATTTTATCATGATGTCCGTATACAGCTTGTTGTTCAGCGAACTGCTGAGGTTGTAGACGGCGGTGCTCATGATAAAGGGAAGCACCACCTGCAGGATCATGGCACTGATCTCCCGGTAGGAATCCACCTGCCGGGTATGATCCCTCTCGATCCGCCTTTGGATCATGGGACGGTTCAGCGCATAGACGGCGGCCATAAACAGCAGCGCCGCCAGCACCCCCGCGCCTGTCCCCAGAGCACTCCCCATGGCGCCGTACACGGCACGGCGGGTCTGCTCTGCCGCCTCACTGCTCTTCTCATAAGTTCCCATGAACCATACAATAAATCCGTATGCCGCCCCGATGCTCACCGCCGCATTGACAATCTGCTCCAGAATCTGGGAGACGGAAGTCTGTACCATGCTCTTATGAGCCTGGAAATACCCCCGCAGCACCCCCAAAACGCCATAGACGAAAATGGTGGGGGCCAACACCTGCAGCACCGGGGCCGCCGATTCCGGCACCAGATGACCCGCACCAAAAAAGAGGAGTAAGCTCGCAACGAGTCCCACTCCCAGCACATAGTACATGGCACATATGAAAACCCTGTGGGCATTGCGGTACTCCCGCAGCGATAACTTCTGGGCAATCACCTTGGAGATCGCGGAGGGAATGCTGTAGGAGGAAATCATCAGCACAATGGCATAGTAATTGTACGCCGACTGATAATACCCCAGACCCACATGGCCGATGATCCGGGTCACAGGGCTCACATACAGGAGCCCTATGATCCGGCTGATAAATCCTGCGGCGGCCAGAATACCCGCCTGCAGGATAAAGCTGTCTCTTTTTTTGCTGCCGTTCATTCTCTCTAATACCCTATTAACCAGTCATACATCTCCTGATACTTCTTTGCGGACACTTCCCAGGAGAAATCCGCCGCCATGGCGCGGTCCACGATCTTGTTCCACTCCCGCTTCCTGTCATAGAATACCTGCTCTGCGTAGCGTACCGCGGCCAGCATTTCATGGGCGTTGTAATTGGCGAAGCTGAAGCCTGTTCCCGTTCCCTCGAACTCGTTGTAGGGCTGTACGGTGTCCTTCAGTCCCCCGGTCTCCCTGACAATGGGCACCGTGCCGTAGCGCAGAGACATAAGCTGGCTCAGGCCGCAGGGCTCAAACAGGGACGGCATCAGGAAAGCGTCACAGGATGCATAGATCTTGTGTGACAATTCCTCGGAATAGAATATATTGGCGGACACTTTATCGCTGTATTTCCAGTCAAAATGCCGGAACATGTTCTCGTACTGCTCTTCACCTGTGCCCAGTACCACCAGTTGAATATCATCCCGGCACAGTTCATCCATCACATATGCAATCAGATCAAAACCCTTCTGGTCCGTCAGACGGGAGACCACGCCGATCATCATCTTCTTCTCGTCCACCCGAAGGCCCAGTTCCTCCTGCAGCGCTCTCTTATTCTTGGCCTTCTCCTTGCGGAAATTCACTGCGTTATAGGGCTTCACAATATATTTATCCGTCTCGGGATTAAACTCCTCATAGTCGATGCCGTTGACAATCCCCCGCAGATCGCCGCTGCGGGCCTTCAGCAGACCCTCCAGGCCCTCCCCGTAGAATTTGGTTTTGATCTCCTCCGCATAGGTGTCGCTCACCGTGGTCACAGCATCCGCGAACACAATCCCTCCCTTGAGAAGATTGGCGTCCTTGTAAGCCTCCAGCTTATCCGGCGTGAAATAGTACTGAGGCAGCCCGGTGATGTTCTGTACCACCTTGGGATCCCATTTCCCCTGGAACTTCAGGTTATGGATCGTGATTACAGACTTGATGCCCCTGAAGAAATCATTGCCCTGGAATCTTTCCTTCAAATACACTGGAACCAGGCCTGTCTGCCAGTCATGGCAGTGGATCAGATCCGGCCGGAAATCCAGGATGGGCAGTACGGACAGTACCGCCTTGGAGAAAAAGGCATACTTCTCAATCTCAAACAGCGCATTGTCCCCATAGGGCTTAAATCCGCCGAAATATCCCTCATTGTCGATGAAGTAATACTGAATCCCGTCCACCTCGGCCTTCAGCACGCCCACATAGGCGTCCGTCCAGTTGAAATCCATGTAGAAATGAGTAACATACTCCAGCCTATCCTTCATCTCCTGCTTCATGCAGGTATACCTGGGCAGGATCACCCGCACGTCGAAATATTCTTTGTCGATGCATTTGGGCAGGGAGCCCACCACATCGGCCAGCCCTCCCGTCTTGATGAAAGGAACCCCTTCAGATGCCGCAAACAGTATTTTCTTCATGTGCCAACCTCCATTTGTACCTTCTCGTAGATAATTCGATTATACTACATCCTGTATCGTTAGGAAAGCCTTTTCTGAAAATTTTATTCCCTGTACTTCAGGCGGATGCGGTCCGCGATCAGAGCGATAAACTCGGAGTTGGTGGGCTTTCCCTTGCCGGTGTTCACCGTGTATCCGAACAGGGCGTCAAGGGTCTCCATCCTGCCCCGGGACCAGGCCACCTCAATGGCATGGCGGATGGCCCTCTCCACCCGGCTGGGCGTGGTCTGAAACCGCTTCGCTATGGTGGGATAGAGCACTTTGGTGATGGAACTGATCATGGAAGGTTCCCGCACGGACATCATGATGGCCTCCCGTAAGTACTGATAGCCTTTGATATGTGCCGGCACCCCGATCTCATGAATGATATCCGTTACGTCCTGCTCCAGGTCATAGGCTTTCTCCGCCGGACTCTCCACCCCCGCTTTCTCCTCTGCGGCCCGGATCAGCACTTCCCCGGCCGTCTGCTGCAAATCCTCCGTGTCTTTCCGCCCCGCGGGCACGGTAATCATGATCTGGAATTCTTTATCCCCGTTCATCAGATCCCCCAGGATCCTGTATACTTTCTCATTATCATCGGCAGCGGTAATGCGCAACTGTTCCATGTCTATTCCTCCACATATTGACTTTTTATCATTATCTATTATACGATTCTTCCAGATCAGACAGCAACTGCAATTCACCGCAAGTTCCCCTTCTCCCTGTCATTATGCCCTCTATTACGTCAGCATCCGCCAAAAAACGCGCCCAGGCACAAAAATCTCCGCAAAAAAATAAATATATACTTGCATTCTCCACCTGATGTGGTATAATATAGCAGTATCAAATGCAGGGGCCAGAAAATGGTTCCCACACCAAAGTTCCAATGGGGATATAGCTCAGTTGGGAGAGCGATACGTTCGCAACGTATAGGTCACGAGTTCGAGTCTCGCTATCTCCATTTTACAGTGTTCTGAAACCCTTTATCCGAAGGGCAGAACACTTTTCTTTTTCAGCAATCATAAATCAGGCATGTCCGTCAGGACCCTTCGGATTCAGACGCAAAATAGAAACCGCCCGGCATTCGGGCGGTTTTGGCATTTTACGGCAGGATTTCCTTCTTCAGACTCAGTTTATCAAGGCTGTCCGGGCTTTCCTCTCAGCGGGCAGGAATCTTCAGCACCTGACCGATATCCAGTCTGTCGCCTGACAATCCGTTGAGTTTTTTTATGGCGTCCACGGTGGTGTTATATCTCCGGGACAGCAGCCACAGGGTGTCCCCGGGCCGGACTGTATACTCAATATAAGATCCTGACTGGGAAGCGGGAATCTTCAGCACCTGGCCGATGTTGAGCAGATCGGTGGTAAAACCGTTCAGCCGTTTGATGGCCTCCACGGTGGTGCCGAACCGCTGGGCGATCAGCCAGAGGCTGTCTCCCGCCTTCACCACATATTCCCGGACACCGCTTCCCGTGCCGGGCTGCTGGCCTCCTCCTCCGCTGCCCGGACCTGTCGGCCCGTCCTGTCCCGGCACATTGTTACCGATACCCAGATATACTTCATACAGCTTCTTCCAGGTGGCCGGTCCCACTATCCCGTCCGGCACCAGCCCCACGGCCCTCTGGAAAGCCGTCACCGCCTGCTGTGTCCCGCCTCCGAAGATGCCGTCCTGCGCCGGAGCGGGAACCGTGGGATAGTACTCCGAAATAACGTCCAAAAGATACTGCAATGTGACCACATCCTGCCCCCGGGCGCCCTGCCGCAGCACGGCGGAAGGGGGAACCGTCCCTATTCCCAGAGAAGTCCCCTCGCTGTCCAGTTCTGCCAGCCTGGCCACCGCGGTATAGAGCATGGAGATTTTGTACCAGGTGGCTTTTCCCACGATGCCGTCCGCCGCCAGACCGAAGATGCTCTGGAATTTTGTCACTGCCGCCTTTGTACTTTCCCCGAAAGTTCCCTCCTGATCCGTGATAACGGGAATAGCGGGATAATTACGGCGGATACGATTGAGATAAGTCTGGATCGTCTGCACATCCAGCCCCGTGCTTCCCACCCGTAAGGCCGTTCCCGGATAAGAAGAGGGCACATTGGCAATGGCCTGGGTCTCCGCAATCTCCACATCATTGGGATAGTAATTCCGCAGAATCTGCAGAGGGGTATACCCGTTTTCCGCCAGAGTCACCGTCCCCCACTGCGACATCCCCTGACAGCTTACTGTCGAGCCGCTGCAGAAGGAAGTGAAATAGGGCGCGTTCTGCCCCTGCCGCCTGACATATTCATTGAAAATATCGTCGGTCACCCTGCTGATGGAATCATAGATGGGTCTTCCATACACATAATACTGATCGTAGGCAGTACTGTTGGTAATATCATAGTCATAGCCTCTGCTTCTGTACCATTCCGTGAAAATCCGATTTAACGCAAATGTGATGATTGCATATATATTGGCTCGCAGCGAGGCTTCCGGCCAGGTGGGATAAATCTCGCTGCTGGCCACATTTTTCACATAATCCGGAAAGGAAACCTGCACATTGGAGGCATAGGACCCCGGCGCCCCCAAATGCACCGTAATGGGATTGGGAATTATCACCTGACGCATAATCCGGGGATCTGCTTCCCCGCCTTCCTGTGAGCGGGGCTCACGCATGGCCACAGCCGGTTTTCCCACAAAGATTCTGGCCTGTCCCTGATGGGTCTGCCTCTGTTCCATGGGCACCAGCATGAGAGGCAGCACCGCCGTCTCTCCCTCATAGATGGGAATCTGGGCCACATAGATTCTGTCGAATCCCCCTTTCTGTCCCAGTACGTTATAACTTTTATAGGGAACCCCCGCATAATATTGGTTCTGTGAGAAACTTTTATCCAGAGTCTCCAGCGGCACTTTCCGCGTCTCTCCATTCTCATCCGTCACCAGGTCATAGAGGGTCTCCCCCTGTTCTCCCTGGATTTTCACCTGTACGCCGCTCAGGGGAACCGCGTCATGGGCCGTCCTCGCCTGTATGAGCAAATATCCGATCGCCATATGGATTGCATTCTCCTTCTTTCCTGTCATAAATAAGATATGTGGCGGCTGAAAAGAAGTTACTCTTTGCCCGGGGAGCCCTTGATCCCCTTTTCGGCGATTTATGCTCTGTATATCAATAAATCCGTTTATATCCCGATATATGTTATAGTCGCACCATATTTTGGATCACACCATTGTGCCAGCCGGGATATGGACAATCCGATTTTACAAAACATGCCGTAGTACCAAGGGAGGGACAGTCATGAAACATAGGATTCACGCAGGATACATCGCCGGAATCGGTTATGACAATACGTCAAACACTTCCACCGCAGACAGCGAAAAAGCGGAAGACCGCAGCTTTACCCAGACCCTGTGGGAAAAATATTCCCTGTCCCCGAAGGACATGACACTGGCGGAATACAAGCTGTACATTCACGAAAAAATCAAAAGGCTCTATACACATCCTTCTCAGAAAAGATTGGACTGGTTTATTGACATCAGCGACGCCGCCTACAGGAGGATGCAGAAAGACCCGGCTTACGAGCAGTGGGTTCTGGATTTTGTGGCCGGAATAAAATCCACCGGCTATGGATGCTGTGTCCCCAGATTCGGCCTGATTCACATTGATGACACCCGGGAAAAATGTTACGGCTACACCTATGGATATCAGGATGATGATCAGGCCCGGCGCGCCGCCGCCAGAAGGCGTCTGAAAGCCCGGCAGGCCGAAAAGGAGCGGCGCAAAAAGCTGTTGAAAGAATACCTGAAAAAGAAAGCCCAGGCCAAACGGCTTCAGGAACAACTCTTGAAGGCGAAGCACACAAAACAGCTGCTGGAGCATGCCCGCCTGCTGAAAACCTGGAATGAAGACCGTCAGCGCGCCCAGGTATCCCGGGCATATGAGGCAAGTCTCCTGATGCTGGCCCGGCGGGAACAGCAAATTGCCTCCCGTTCACCCTATTGATACTCTCCCCCGCTTTCGGCCCCCCCTGGTACCTTCAAACTTCTTGACAGCCATGGAGTACAGGCATATAATAGTGATATTAAAACTTAGCGTTCCGTCCCATTTTGCAGTGTCGCAAAACCCAGATTTCCCTCGGGTTTTCGGCACTTTACTTTTCCGAACAGTAAAAACACCCATTGCAAAGCCCGGCGGACATACGCAGAAACGAGGTACATATGGTAAAACAGGAAATATCGGAAATCAAGAAACTTTTCACCCAGAACAACTGCTCCATCACCCGCATATGCGGCTGCTATGTGGACGGGGAGAAAAATAAGAAGGCCCAGTTTCGGCAGGCGTTCCTGGCTCTGCCCGAGGAGGAGATGTTCAAGTATTTTGAAATTCTCCGAAAAACCCTCTCCGGCTCCATCGGCAAGAATCTGCACACCCTGGAGTTTCCCCTGAAAGCCGAGGAGGAGGGCGGCACCCAGGAACTGCTGCTGCGCCTCCGGGACAGCAAACTGAAGGATGAAGAACTGCTGGAGCAGTTCTATCAAAACATTATAGATTCCTATGAGTTTGTGGGCAACTATCTGATCCTGGTAATTCACGATGCCTACGATGTGCCCGGCCGCACCCGGGACGGACTGGAAATGGAGGACGCCTCCGACGAAGTCTATGAATACATCCTGGTCAGCATCTGCCCGGTGAATCTGTCCAAGCCCGGCCTGTCCTACGACGCAGAGGAAAACAGCTTCCGCAACCGCATCCGGGACTGGGTGGTGGGAGCCCCGGACACGGGCTTTCTGTTCCCCGCGTTCAACGACCGCAGCACGGATCTCCACAGCGCCCTCTACTATTCCAAAAACGGGGAAGAACTGAAAGAGGCATTTGTGGAACTGCTTCTGGGCTGCCCCCTGCCTCTGTCCGCCGGAGGACAGAAGGAGACCTTCCAGATGCTGGTGGAGGAAACCCTGGGGGAGACCTGCAGCATCGAGGCAGTGAAAAACATTCACGAAAAAATCATTGAAATGGTGGAAGAACACAAGGAGGACCCCGCCCCCCTGGTGCTGGACAAAAACGAGGTAAAAACCGTGTTTGCAGGCAGCGGCGTGGCCAACGAGAAGATGGAGACTTTCGACCGATGTTATGACGCCACCGCAGGCAGCGACACGCAGTTGTATATCAGCAATGTGGCAAACAGCCGATCCTTTGACGTGAAAACCCCCGATGTGGTGATCAAGGTGGATCCCGGACGCACGGACCTGATCTCCACCCGGATCATAGACGGCCGGGAATATCTGGTGATCGAACTGGGAACCGATGTGGAAGTAAACGGCATCACTGTACGGGGCCGTCTGGAAAATGCCGCTTCCGATTCCGACTGACGGACCCTTTCCGGGCTTTCTGCATATAAGGGGCGCCCCTTATATGCAGAAAAATCCTCTCCCACAGCAGCACATGTTGCAGATCATATTGGCCAGGCACAGCTTCATGCACATATTGCCCCCGTTCATGGTGGGATAACCGTATCCCGCCTGACGCTGGCGATACCAACTCCCGCCGTTCTCCAATATCTGCTGCAATTCTCTGTAATCACTGTTTCCCGGTTCCATGGCAACTGCCCGCCGGGCATGTTCCAGCGCCGCCACATTGTTGCCCAGGCTGGAGTGGGTTACGGCACTGTAATAGAACCAACGGGCATTCCTCTCCCCACTGTCCATCTGGTCCAGCGTGGTACGGGCCTCCCGGTAATAGCCGTTGCGGATATAGTTGCCTGCCGCCCGCAGATGAAGCTGCTCCTCATAACCGGTGCTTCGTCTCTGGCCATAACTGCCATAAAATCCGCCAAAGGGGCCGAATCCAAAGCCTCCGAAGCCGAAGGGGTCCTGCTCCCCCTGACCTGAGCCCGCTGTCCCGGCATACCCCCCGGTACTTTCTTTCATGACCTGCTGGTATGCCCCCTGGATCTCCTTGAATTTCTCCTCCGCCTGGGCTTTATTGGGATTATTCACATTGGCGTCGGGATGATATTTCCTGCTCAGCGCCCGGTATGCTTTTTTGATTTCCTCTTCCGTGGCGCCTCGGGGCACTCCCAGCACCTGATAGGGATCACTCATAATGTCTCCGTTCCTTCTCTCTAACCTTTATTTGCCCGCTCTGGCAGACAATCAAATCTCTTTCGTCCTATGGCAAATCGTCTTCAGAAGTTCTTCTTGCCGGCCGAACCGCCTCATACCGGCTCCACACACCGGAGTACAGGATGTTGCGGAGGATCTCCACATTGTCCAGTATGGGAAGCTGCTCAAACTCCCGGCAGCAGGCCGACATCATCATGGTCAGAATGTCTCTGCAGTCCTCCTCAAAACCCGGATTTCCATATCTCTCCTTCAAGGGATTGTAACGCCCCTTTTTCAAATCCTCTTCGATGTCCTCGTAGGCGTCCATCAAGTAGACGAATTTACCCAGATAGAACCCAAAACGCTGCAGACCCGCCTCCCACTCGTCCTGCCGGACGGAGACCACCTGGGCCATGACACGCCCGAAGCACCCGGCCATTCTGTCCAAGTCTGTCTCCCCCTGTTCCTCTCTCCGGGACAATTCCTCCATGGCAGAAGCAATCTGCTCCAGCTTGCGGGCGTATTTACGCCTGCTCTCTCCCGTCCTGCGCTCCAATATCCCGGCCAGCATACGGCGAAAGCGCTTCCCTTCATCCTTCCAGTCATCCATGCATTTATACTCTGTCAGGAGCATATTCATGTCCGCCACATATTCCGTCAGCTCGTTGCAGCGATACATATGCTTCTTGCCCGGATGCATGATGCAGCGGCTCTCCCCGCATATGGTCTCCGGCTCATAGAGCCCGGACAGCAGGATCAGAAGAAAGGTCATGTCATAACTCAGGGTAGCCTGTCCCACCCTGCCATATTTCTTCTTCAGAACCCGGCACAGGCCGCAATAATAGGAATGGTATATCTCCCATTCCCGAATGCGCAGTTCCGGCTGATTTACCACAATATATCCAAACATGGGCCAATCCTCTCCGCATCAGGTTTTCCTGATAAACTCCGTGCCGCATTTCCTACAGCTTATGGCGATGCGGCCCCTGTTTCTGGGCACCCGGATCTTCTGCCTGCAGTTGGGGCACTTGTAGATGCGATGGGTCCTGCGCCGGGCCAGAGACTGCTTCTGCTTCTGCAGTTTCGCCCGCAGCTTCCACTCCAACTGCAGATACTTCTGGTTCTCCGCCGTCCGCCTGGCTATCTGCCGGGAGAACATCCGATAATATGTGAGGATCAGCACCACCAGTCCAATGGTGGAAATAAAGGGGATCCGAAACAGGGACAATACCACGCAGACCATTGCCAGTCCCAGCATCATCTGTCCCAGTCTGTCATTGCCGTATCTGCCCTGCATAAAGCGCATCATTTTCTCTCTCATCTCTGGCCACCTCTGTTCTGTATTCCGAAAACGCGTATTAATCTGCCTTTCCCTTTCATCCTACGCCCTATGCCCGGCAAATACAATATATTCTTTGTAAACATTTCTAAATTAATCATAAAAAGCGCCACTACCAAACCTGTGGATAGTGGCGCGCTCTTTTTATACGATTAAGCCTGTGCTACATCCTTCATGGAGAAGCTGATACGGCCCATCTTGTCCTTGCCCAGACAAACCACGGTGACCACATCGCCCAGGGTCAATACATCCTCCACGCGGCCGATTCTCTCCTTGGCAATCTTGGAGATATGCACCATACCCTCCTTGCCGGGAGCAAACTCGATAAAGGCACCGAATTCCTTGATGCTGACCACCTTGCCCTTGAAGATCTGACCTTCCTCAAAATCCGTGGTAATCATCTTGATCATCTCCACGGCCTTGTCCATCATCTCTCTGTCGGTACCGCAAACGGACACCTTGCCGTCATCGGTAATATCAATCTTCACGCCGGTGCGGGCGATGATCTCATTGATGGTCTTGCCTCTCTGGCCCACCACGTCGCCGATCTTCTCGGGATCAATCTGAATGGATATGATCTTGGGCGCATAAGGTCCAACCTGGGGACGGGGCACGGAGATGGCAGGCTTCATGCAGTTGTCCATGATGAACAGCCGGGCCTCCCGGCAGCGTGCGATGGCCCCTTCCACAATGGGCCTGGTAAGGCCGTGGATCTTAATATCCATCTGGATGGCCGTAATACCCTCCGTAGTACCGGTAACCTTGAAGTCCATATCGCCGAAGAAGTCCTCCAGGCCCTGGATATCCGTGAGCAATACGAAATCCTCATCCGTGTCGCCGGTCACCAGGCCGCAGGAAATACCCGCCACCATCTTCTTGATGGGCACACCCGCCGCCATCAGGGACATGCAGGAGGCACAGGTGGAAGCCATGGAGGTGGAACCATTGCTTTCGAAAGTCTCCGACACCGTGCGGATGGCGTAAGGGAATTCCTCCTCGCTGGGCAGTACCGGAATCAGCGCCCGCTCCGCCAGCGCGCCATGACCGATCTCACGGCGTCCCGGTCCTCTGGAGGGCTTGGTCTCACCCACGGAATAGGAGGGGAAATTATAGTGGTGCATATATCTCTTGCTCACTTCGTTTTCATCCAGTCCGTCCAGCTTCTGCTGCTCGGAGAGAGGAGCCAGCGTACACACATTGCAGATCTGGGTCTGTCCCCGGGTGAACATGGCGGAACCATGGACTCTGGGGATCAGGTCAACCTCTGCCGCCAGAGGACGGATCTGGGTGATCTCACGGCCGTCAGGGCGCTTGCGATCCTTCAGAATCATCTTGCGCACGGTCTTTTTCTCATACTGGTAAACGGCTTCGCCCAACATGGACAGCCACTCTTCCTTCTCCGCAAAAGCCTCCTCCAGCCTGGCTGTGATCTGGCGGATGTTCTCTTCCCGGGTCTGCTTGTCATCGGTGAACACGGCCACTTCCATCTCCTGGGGGGTAGCGATCTTCATGATCTCGTCAAACATCTCCTGGGGGATGGCGCAGCTGGTATAGCTGTGCTTGGGCTTGCCCACCTCGGCCACGATCTTGTCGATGAAGGCAATGATTGTCTGGTTGACTTCATGGGCCTTATAGATGGCTTCAATCATCCTGGCCTCCGGCACTTCGTTGGCGCCGGCCTCAATCATGATCACCTTCTCCCGGGTGGATGCCACGGTGAGGTTCAAATCTCCCTTCTTCCACTGCTCCTGAGAGGGATTGATGATGAATTCGCCGTCAATCATACCCACCTGGGTCATGGCACAGGGACCGTCAAAGGGGATGTCCGAGATGCTGGTGGAGATGGCGGCGCCCAGCATGGCCACCAATTCCGGGCGGCATGTGGGATCCACACTCATCACCATATTGTTCAGGGTCACGTCATTGCGGTAATCCTTGGGAAACAGGGGACGCATGGGTCTGTCGATCACCCGGCTGGTCAGCACTGCGTTCTCACTGGCCTTTCCTTCCCTCTTGTTGAAACCTCCGGGGATCTTGCCCACGGAATACAGCTTCTCCTCAAACTCCACACTCAAGGGGAAGAAATCAATGCCCTCCCTGGGCTTTTCGGACGCCGTGGCGGTACTGAGCACCGTGGTCTCGCCATAATGCATAAACGCGCAGCCGTTAGCCTGTTTACCCACTCTGTTGATGTCCACGGTCAAAGTACGGCCGGCCAGTTCCATTGAATAAGAATTATACATATTTCCCTCTTTCCGCGCATCGCAGATCAGCCTGCGATACGGCACTAATCAGTCTTTTGCGCTATGGTAAAAAGGCGGAGTGCCGTATACGGCTGCTGCTCCGCCTTCCCAAAGTCTTACTTTCTCAGACCTAACTTTTCGATCAGTTCACGATATCTGGTGATATCCTTGCTCTTCAGATATGCGAGCAGACCACGCCTCTGACCGACCAGCTTCAGCAGGCCGCGGTTGGAGTGATAATCCTTGGGATTGGCCTTCATATGCTCGGTCAACTCCTTGATCCTTGCGGTCAGTACTGCGATCTGAACTTCAGGTGAACCCGTGTCACCGGCAGTCCTGGCATACTCATTGATAATTGCGGTCTTTTTTTCCTTAGAAATCATTTCTTCTTCCTCCATATAATTATTGTACCCACCGTGCACTAAGACCGGGTTGGAGTGTCCCGTATCTGAGCACCGGCGAACTCATACCGATTAAGGATAACATATCTTTCGGTATTTGTAAACCACTAAACAGGAAAATTATTCATTTAATATGCGCACATATCTTACCGGCGTACGGTAGTTGTATTTGTTGATCCGAATACCGCTGGTGGGGTTGCTGGCACTGATTACCTTGCCGCCCCCGATATAGATTGCCACATGATTGATGGTGCCGCTGCTGTTGGCATAGAACACCAGGTCGCCGGGCTGTATCTCGGAGTAGGAGATCTGGGTTCCCTCCCCGGCCTGTGCCCGGGAACTGTGGCTGAGGGTAATACCAAAATTCTTGTATACGCTCAGCACGAAACCGGAGCAGTCGGCGCCCTTGGTCAGGCTGGTGCCGCCCCACACATAGGGATTGCCCAGGAACTGCTTGGCATATTCCACCAGGTCCACCCGAAGGTCTGATATACCTTGTCCATACAGCAGCTGTGCCATGGTAACCGCTGTGTCCAGCCGCTCCTCCACATGTGCATACTCCGCGGATACATAAACGCTCTCGCCGTCTATATCCACCTGATACCAGCCCTCCAGGGTAGCCACATAATCCAGTTCTTCTCCCTGGGGTACCTGGGTAAACACCGCTCCATCGATGCTGGCCTCATCTCTCACCCGCAGGCCGTCCGTATCCGCCACCACCACGGTTCTCACCAGTTCGTTGGCCCGCAGCTTGGCGTCCGGCCCCATCAGCAGAAATTCCGTACTCACATAGCCTTCCACTTCGCCGGACTTGATATGAGCCCAGCCGATATCGGGAAAGTTCTCCAGTACTTCGCAGGCCGATCCCTTGGGCATCTTCCCCACCACCTTGCCATTGGTGGAAGCCTCGGCTCTGACATTGAGATTGCCTGACTCCACCTCTGCAATGCCGATATTGGTATATCCCCAGGAAGCCCCCTGGGCCTCCTGGGCCGCCGCTATGTATTCCTCTTCCGAGAGGGATACATCCATCATGGACGCAATGCCTGCCTGCTGCAGCACTCCCTTCGCACCGCCGTCCTGCGCCGCCTGAACACTCATGGGCAGCAGCAGACAGGCCGCCGTACAGAAGCTTATGGTTTTTAACGCAATCTTTTTTCTTCCTGTCATATTACCTCCGTATTATATAAGGGGTTTCACACCTGCCGGCATGAAACCCCTTTCCCGTCATACCAGTCATAATCGTTACGAATTTGTTACGAATTTATTAACTGATATGAATTATAACCATATTTCCTCTATTTTGTCAACCGTTTCTGCACATTTCCTTGTTTTTCCTGTTTCAGTTCTCCTCTTCCCGGATGGCGAAAGCGATATTGGTGGCATGATCCGCCACCCGCTCCAGCCCGGAAACTATATCGGAGAAGATCATGCCCGCCTCGGGAGTACACTCTCCCCGGGCCAGACGCTCCACATGGCGCTGCTGCAGTTCCCTCTCCTTATTATCCACTTTGTCTTCCAAAAGGGCCACATCGTTCATATGACGGTCGTCGCTCTTGGCAAACATCTCGATGGCATACTGGATAATGGTGTTGACCATGTCCAGCATCTCCCCCAGTTCCTTCTGCGCTTCCTTGCTGATCTGAATATTTCCGTCCCTGCGCTGGGCTGCCGCGTCCGCTATATTCTCCGCATGATCGCCGATGCGTTCTATGTCATTGACCACATGGAAGAGGGCGCCCAGACTCTTCAAATCTTCTATGGGCAGGGTGGTCTGGTTGATCTTTACCAAGTAATTGGTGATGGCATGGTTCAGGAAATTGATGTTTTTCTCCACCTGGTATACTTCCTCGATGTCTTCCTCATCCAGCGTAATCAGAGCATTCATGGCCCGGTTCAAATTCTCGCTGGCCAGGGAAGCCATACGGTCCAGTTCCTTGATTACCTCCACCACTGCCGTAGCCGGGTTGAACACCACCTTTTCCCCTATGTATTTCAGCTGGTAACTCTCCCGGTATCCGACCTTCTTGTCCTCCCCCGGCACGGTAATACTGGCCAGCTTTACAATGGCCCCGGAGAAGGGGAACAGGACGATCACCTGGAAGATCTTGATGATGGTGTGGGCGTTGGCCACAAACCTGCCGTTGTCCGCCGAGATGGACTGAATCAGACGGATAATGGGCTCCTTGCCCACAAAGAGAATCACGTAGATCAACAGCGTACCGATGACATTAAACCAAAAATGAATCAGCGCCGCTCTCTTGGCGTCCTTCTTGCCCGGCAGGGAAGCGATCAGCGCCGTGGCACAGGCTCCGATATTACATCCCAGAATGATATACAGACAGATTCCCAGATCCAGGAAGCCCTGATTGGCCAACAGCAGCACAATACTAACCGTCACGGAAGAACTCTGGATCACCGCCGTGAGCACGGTGCCCACCAGAGTGGCCAGCAGAGGGCTGGTGAGAGATTTCATCAGATTCACCACTTCGGGCACATTCTTCATCTCTGCCATGCCGCTGGACATGGTGTTAAGGCCGGTGAACAGAATGCCGAAACCCACGATTACCTCTGCGAACTTTTTGATTTTTTCCTTTTTGCTGAACATCATGACCAGCACGCCGCAGAGCAGAAACACCGGCGCTATGGCTGACAGATTGAAAGACACCAGCTGAGAAGTGATGGTGGTACCGATGTTGGCGCCGAAGATCACCCCCGCAGCCTGGTACAGATTCATAAGCCCCGAATTCACAAAGCTGACCACCATGGCCGTGCAGGCTGAGGAAGACTGGATAATCCCCGTGAAAACAATACCCACCAACATGCCCGTAAAACGGTTGGTAGTAAAAAACTCCAGAATCCGCCGGAGCCTGGCGCCTGCCACCTTCTCAATAGAATCGCTCATCAGGTCCATGCCAAACAGGAAAAGTCCAAGGCCCCCGGCCAAAGATAAGAAAATACGTACATTCATGCGTCTGTTCCCCTCATTCGTATCTACGTCCTACACACAGATACTTCTATTTTAAGGGAAAACAGCCATGCTGGCAATACATTTTTTACACAATTTTCATATTTTCGCGGGCATATTCCCGCCCGGCCTCCATATCGGCCAGAATCTGCGCCCGCAAAGCGTCCACCGAGGGAAAATGCAGTTCCGGTCGGCGGAAAGCCAGAAGCTGCACCCTGATTTCCTCCCCGTAGATTTCCCTGTCAAAATCATAGAGATAGGTCTCCACTCCAGGAAGCCCCCGTTGGGCAACGGTGGGCTTACAACCCACATTGCTGATGGCCCCATAGACATTCCCCCGATACAATACTCTGGAAAAATACACTCCATAGGGAGGCAGCAGTTTATTCACCGGAGGCAGCAGGTTCACGGTGGGCATTCCCAGATCATGGCCCAGCCTGGCCCCATGGCACACCCTGCCTTCGATGGTATAATAATCCCCCAGCAGCTCTGCGACCTCTTTCACTTCCCCGGCCTCCAATCGGCTCCGCACATAGGTGGAACTGACCTCCCGTCCATGGAGCCGCAGTTTTTCAATGGTCTGTACCTCATAGCCATAAAGTTTTCCCAGCTGGCGCAGCAGGGCTCCGTCCCCGGAACCCCGCCGTCCGAAAGAGACATCCTCCCCCGCCGCTATATAGCGGGTGCGCATCCGCTTGGCCAGAATCTGTTCCGCAAAGGCTTCCGGTTCCATGGCGGCTGATTTCTCCGTCAGCGGAAATTCGATCAGCAGTTCTACGCCCATTCTCTCAAAGGCCCGCCGTTTTTCCTCCCTGGTCATCAGTTCCCTCCCGTCAGAGAGACCGAAAAATACTGCGGGAGAGGGATCAAAGGTAAAAACACAGGGGGCAAGCCTCTGGTCTCTCTGCCTCAGCACCAGGTCCAGCAACTTCCTGTGCCCGATATGCAGACCGTCAAACTTGCCCATCGCCACCGCCGTATCTCTATCCAGTTGAAACTCCAGTGTATTTGTAATAATCTCCATTTTTGTATTTTGCATATGACTGATTTTCCTGTTTTAATCCTGCTCGGGGAACATTTTCACCGGCTGATACCTTTCCCTGCCCTCATCATAGGCGTAGATCCCCGCAAAATGATTATCCGGCCGGCGAACCCTCACCCAGCGCCCCGGCGCGTACCGTTCCCGCTCCTGAGTCTGTTCCACCGTCAGCGCGTTGCCGTTGTCCAGAAGTCTGGCCAGATCCGGGCGCACATGCAGCACGGGACAGCTTTCAAACATACTCTCCACGGACAGCACCGCCTCCCCAAGCCGCCCCTGGTCTTTCATGCCCTGCAGCTGTTCCAGGGTCAGCGCCTCCTTCAGACAAAAACGCCCCACCCGAGTGCGGATGAGACTCTCCATGGCCCCGCCGCAGCCCAGTTTCCGGCCGATGTCCGCGCACAGAGTCCGAATATAGGTCCCCTTGCTGCAGACTACCCGCATCTCCATCACGGGCAGACGCAGATCCAGTATCTCCAGTTCCTCGATCCGCACCTCCCTGGCCCGGCGCTCCACTTCTTTGCCCTCCCGGGCCAGTTCATAGAGTTTTTTGCCGTTCACTTTCAGGGCGGAGTACATGGGAGGAATCTGCAGATAAGCGCCCACAAAGGACAGCGCCGCTTCCCGCGCCTGTTCCGGCCCGGCCTCCACCTCCTGCCGGGCCAGTACGTTCCCGGTCATGTCCTGGGTGTCGGTCTCCACCCCCAGCCGCAGCCGGGCCACATACTCCTTGTCCTGATCGGTGAGCATGTCGCAGAGTCTGGTACCGCTGCCCAGACACACGGGCAGCACCCCCGTGGCCTCCGGGTCCAGAGTACCGGTATGCCCGATCTTTCTCTGTCCGCAGATGCCCCGCAGCTTCGCCACCACATCATGGGAGGTAAAGCCCTTCTCTTTATGAATAATCAGAATTCCATGATACATCTTCTCTCGTCACTCCCGCCCGGAACCTGCACCCTCCCGGGCGCCGGATCTGCTCTCCATCTGTTCCTTGATGTGCAGGGAAAGATTGTTCACACAGTCGTGAAATGTCCCCCGCATGGTACAGCCCGCAGCCCGCTTGTGCCCGCCGCCGCCAAAGAAGGCCGCCACCTGGGCCACATCCACCCACTCATCGGAGCGCAGACTCACCTTGTACTCCAGCACATCCGTCTGGTACATGAAGATGGCACAGTGAATCCCCTTAATATTGCGCAGATGGTTCACGATGCCGTCCAGGTCCGCATGTTCCACCTCATAGAAATCCATGATCTTGCGGTCCAGACAGCTGACGATACAGCTGCCTTCCATTAATCGGATGCTCTCCAGCAGCACCCTGCCCAGCACCTGGCTCTGTACATAAGTCCTCTGATAGAAAGTCTCCAGAATCAGCCGCGGAAAATCAAACCCATAGCGGATCAGGTCCGCCCCGATTTGCATGGTTTTGGGAGAGGTATTGGAATACTGGAATACACCGGTATCATGGATAATGCCTATGTAGAGAGCCATGGCCAGATCCTGGTCCAGCGCCTCCCTGTCTATTCCTTCGTAGATCAGCTCCGCCGTGGAGCTGGCTTCCGGCACTACCCAGAAGACGTCGCCGGCCCCCTCATTGCTGATATGATGATCAATATTAACGGTTTTCCGGGCCTGTTCGTATAGTTTTTTCGCAGGTTCCATCATGCGCCCGGGTATGCTGTCCAGCACGAAAAATACATCGTAGGGATCAGTGTCCCCACAACGGCTGTCAATCCGGTCATACCCTTTAATCTGCGCATAAATCTCCGCAGGCTGCTCCAGATATACCTGTATCAGAGCCTGGGGCAGTTTTTTTTGCAAATACTGGCAAAGTGCCAGGCAGGAGCCCACGCAGTCGCCGTCAGGCCGGACATGGCCGGTGATGGCGATGCGGGAAGCCCCCTGACATTCCTGTAAAATATCCACTTGTATCTCCTCCCGGTCAGTCTTCCGTTGCGGGCCGGCCTGCCTTTTCATCAGCGCTGATGACCTCATCTATCCTTTTGGACATGTTCACGCCGTACTCGATGGACTGATCCATGACGAAGGTGATCACCGGGGTGTTGCGCAGGTTAATGGATTTCGCCAGCTGAGAGCGGATAAAGCCCTCAGCGCTCCTGAGCCCCTGATAAGTGGCCTCCCTGGCTTCGTCTCCGCCCAGTACACTGATCCATGCCTTGCAGCTTTTCAGGTCGGGGGCCACTTCCACGGCCACCACACTGGTCAGGGGACTGATGCGGGGATCCTTGATCCCGCTGCGGATGATCTCTGCCAGAGCCCTCTGTACTTCCCCGTTGATACGGGTGTTTTTAATACTGTTCTTTCTCATAAATCCTCTTTCTTTGAAGGCGTATGCCCCCGCCCGATTACTGCAAGCTTGCCTTTACTTTTTTCCGTGTCAGGTTCTGGGGACTTCCACCATGATATAAGCCTCCACTACGTCCAACTCCTGCATCCGGTCAAAGTCCTCAAACACCAGGCCGCATTCAAACCCGGCCTTAACTTCCTTCACATCGTCCTTGAAGCGCTTCAGAGATGCCAGACTGCCTTCGTAAATCTGCTCGCCCTCTCTGGTAATACGGATCTTACAGCCTCTCTGGAAAATACCGTCCAGCACATAGGAACCGGCGATATTGCCCACAGCGGAAGCCTTGAAGATCTGGCGTACCTCCGCATGGCCGATAACCTTTTCCTCGAAAACAGGATCCAGCATGCCCTTCATGGCTGCCTCGATATCCTCGATGGCCTGGTAAATCACCCTGTAGAGACGCACATCCACTTTCTCCCTCTCGGCAGTCGCCTTGGCAGTGGGGTCGGGCCGCACGTTGAAGCCGATGATGATGGCGTTGGAAGCACTGGCCAGAGACACATCCGACTCGTTGATGGCGCCCACGCCGCCGTGAATGCATTTCACCACCACTTCCTCGTTGGTCAGCTTCATCAGGGACTGCTTCACAGCCTCCACGCTGCCCTGTACATCCGCTTTCACGATCAGGTTCAGTTCCTTCAGATTGCCTTCCTTGATCTGAGAGAACAAATCATCCAGGGACATGCGGGATTTGGTCTCCTCTAACATCTTTTCCTTATTCTGCGCTAAATATGTCTCCGCGTAATTTTTTGCGGTCTTATCGCTGTCATGGGCGATAAACACCTCGCCTGCGCTGGGCACATCGGAGAGCCCCAGAATCTCCACGGGGGTAGAAGGAAGGGCTTCCTTCACTCTGCGCCCCTTATCGTCGATCATGGCGCGTACTTTGCCGTGGCTGGAGCCTGCGGAGATGAAATCTCCCACCTGCAGCCGGCCCTTCTGCACCAGCACTGTAGCCACCGGGCCCCGGCCCTTATCCAGCTCCGCCTCGATCACCAGACCTCTGGCCCTCCTGTCGGGATTGGCCTTCAGTTCCAAGATATCCGCGGTCAGCAATATGGTCTCCAGCAGATTCTCGATGCCGTCTCCCGCCTTGGCGGATACGGGGACAAACTCGGTGGTTCCGCCCCAGTCCACGGGAATCAGTTCATGCTCCGTAAGTTCCTGCTTCACCCGCTCCACATTGGCGCCTGGTTTGTCGATCTTGTTCACTGCCACCACGATCTCGATGCCCGCCGCCTTGGCATGGTTAATGGCCTCCACTGTCTGGGGCATCACGCCGTCATCGGCCGCCACCACCAGCACCGCGATATCCGTAGCGTTGGCTCCCCGCATACGCATGGCAGTAAACGCCTCGTGGCCGGGGGTATCCAGGAATGTAATCTTCCGTCCGTTGATGGACACGGTATAAGCGCCAATATGCTGCGTAATGCCACCGGCCTCCTTGTCCGTCACATTGGTCTTGCGGATGGCGTCCAGCAAGGAGGTCTTACCATGGTCAACATGCCCCATGACGCAGATGACGGGAGGTCTTTCCACCAGGCTCTCCTCCGCCTCCTCATCCTCCTTCAGCAGTTCCTCGATCACATCCACCTTTACTTCCCTCTCGCAGAGGATATCGTACTCCATGGCGATGTTCTCCGCGTCTTCGTAGGAGATCTCCTGATTGACGGTGACGATCTTGCCCTCCAGGAACAGCTTCTTGACGATGGCCGCAGGCTGCAGCTTCATCTTTTCCGCCAGTTCCTTGATGGTGATATTCTCAGGAAGAACGATCACCTTGATGACCTCCTCCACCGCTTCTTCCCGCTTTTTCTCAGGCTTTATGAAACGACCGGGCTTGTTCTTCAGCGTCCCGTCTTCCTCATACATATAATCCTTGCGGTTACGCTTATCCTTCTCCTGGCTGATGCGCCTCTTTTCCTCTTCCCTGTGCTTCTCGCTGTCCTTGCCGGGAGCCTCGGCGGCAAATCCCTTGCTGCCCTGCTGCTGGCCGCGGAACTTGTCACCCTGTCCGGGCCTGCCGCCGCCTCCGAAAGGACGTCCGCCGCTGCTGTTGCCGCCGCCGAAGGCCGGCCTGCCGCCGGGAGCCGCGCCGCGTCCGCCGAACTGGCCGCCGCCCGGACGGTTCCCCTGATAGCTGCCGCTGCGCTGGCCGTCTCTGCCTCCCTGATAGCCGCCGCGGGTCTGGCCGTCACGACCGCCCTGGCCGCCCGGACGGTTCCCCTGATAGCCGCCGCTGCGCTGGCCGTCTCTGCCTCCCTGGTAACCGCCGCGCTGGCCGTCACGATTTCCCTGATAGCCGCTGTGCTGGCCGTCACGATTTCCCTGGTAGCCGCTCCGCTGACCGTCACGTTCAGTCTGGCTGCCCTGACGGTTCCCCTGGTAACCGCTCCGTTCGGCATTCCGATCACCGTTTCTGTCAAAACCACGATCCGTGCTTCTGTCGGAATTCCGATCCGCACCTCTGTCGAAGTTCCGCTCTGTACCCCGGTCCGTGTTCCTGGCCTGTTCTCTGCTCTGGCCGGGCTGCTCGGGTCTGCGCTCCTGGGAAGGCTTTTCCACGGGCTTTTCAATGGGCTTTTCTGCCGCAGGCTGCAAAGCCGCCGGATTCTGCGGCATTACAGGTTTTTCTGCCGTCTGCTCCTCCCTGGGCTGCTTGGGCTTAGGCTGGGGCTTCATGGTTACCATCTGCACACTGGGGGTAGGGGAAGGGGGCGTCAATGGCTTGATGGGGGTTCTTGGAGCCGGCCTGCCGCCGTTGCCGCTGCGCTGGCCGCCCTGGTTTCCCCGGCTGTTCTGCTGGCCCTGTCCTCCCTGTCTGCCCTGCCCCTGGCCCTGCTGTTTGTTGCTCTTCTGGCGCTGTCCGGACATCTTGGAATTCTCCGGATTGCTGACCACGATAATCTTACTCTTCTTTTTAGGAGGGGCCTGCCTCTCAGGCTGCTTTTCCCCTTTCCCTACGGCCTCCGGAGCAGCTGCGGGCCTGTTTCCCACGCCTGCCTCCGCCTTGGGGGCCGTCGGAACTTTTTCCTTTTCCTGCATGGCAGTTTCCTTTTTTACCTCCTTGGAGGCTTTCTCACCAGTCTCTCCCACCTGTGTATCTCCCTTTCCGCCAAATGCCTTTCTCACCAGTTCCGCACCGGATTCCTCCACGGAACTGTTGGCCGCCTTGGCCTCTATTCCTTTCTCCTGCAAAAAGGCCAGGATTTCCTTGCTCTGCCTGTTGACTTCCTTCGCCAACTCATGTACTTTCACTTTTGCCATGCTCACTACCTCCCTTTACCCGGCAAGCACCTTCACCCTCCAGTGCCTTCATAACCGCCTGTGCCAAACCTGCATCGCATACTGCCAGAGAAGACCTCTGTTCCTTACCTATGGCCTCGCCCAGGCTCTCCTTGGTCCCGTACTGATAAACCGGGACGCCGTAGTAGGAACTCTTGTCTGAAAATAACTTTTTGGTATTCGCTGACGCATCCTCTGCCACGATAACCAGCATAGCGTGCCCGCTTTTTACTGCGTTCTCCGTCTGAAACTCACCGCTTACCAAATTGCGCCCTCTGATTGCCAGTCCGAGCAATGATAATACTTTATTTTGTCTCAATACTTTCAAACTCCTTATCCAGGGTCTCGTATACTTCCTCGGGAATACTCATCTTAAAGGAGCGCTCCAGCCCTTTGTTCTTCCGGGCCTTTCGCAGGCATTCTCTCTGTGTACAAATATATGCGCCCCTGCCGTTCTTTTTTCCTGTAACATCCAGGCAGATCCCGCCGTCCGCAGTCTTTAAGACCCGCATCATTTCCTTCTTGCCCTTCATTTCGCCGCAGCCCACACACTGCCGCAAGGGAACCTTTTTTGCCATTGCACCGCCCCCTTACTCCAACTGTCCGCTGTCTCCGGCGTATTCACTATCTTCATATGCAACGGCAGATCCGTCGCTGTCCTGCTCTCCGGCATACGCGGTATCCTCTTCATCGGATTCGGCATATTCGCCCTGGCCCTCATACGTTCCGGCATAGCCGTCTTCGCCGTCCTCATATTCCTCGATGTAATCCTCATCCTCGTCATACTCGTCGTCCAGGTAGTCTTCGTAGCGGAAGCCCGGCGCGTCCTTAGCCTGGGTCTCGGACTTAATATCAATTTTATAACCCGTCAGCCTGGCCGCCAGTCGGGCGTTCTGTCCCTCCTTGCCAATTGCCAAGGAAAGCTGATAATCCGGAACCACCACCTTGGCGGTCTTTTCATCAGGATCCGCGAAAACCGCCACGATCTTAGCCGGAGAAAGGGCGTTCTGAATCAGGTTGCCCGGATTTTCATCCCAGTTCACAATGTCGATTTTCTCCCCCCGCAACTCTTCCACGATGGCGTTGACCCTGGCGCCGTTCAGGCCCACACAGGCTCCCACCGCGTCCACATTGGGGTTGTGGGACCATACCGCCAGCTTGGTGCGGCTTCCCGCCTCCCGGGCAATGCTCATGATTTCCACCGTACCGTCCTTGATTTCCGTCACTTCGGACTCAAACAACCTCTTCACCAGCTCCGGATGGGTGCGGCTCACATTGATGCGGGGGCCCTTGGGCGTGTTCTTCACCTCCAGCACATACACCTTGATACGCTCCGTAGGCATGAACACCTCCCCGCGCACCTGTTCGTTCTCGGTGAGCATGGCATCCGCCTTACCCAGATTAATGCTGATGTTCCGGCCGATATAACGCTGTACCACGCCGGTCACCACATCCTTCTCCTTCTCGAAATACTGGTTGTAAATCACGCTGCGCTCTTCTTCCCGGATCTTCTGCAGGATCACGTTCTTGGCATTCTGAGTGGCAATGCGGCCGAACTCCCTGGACTTGACCTCCACGTTCAGGACATCGCCCACCTGGGCCTTCTTGGAGAGTTCCCGGGCATCCTCCAGGGCGATCTGCAGTACGGGATCTTCCACATCATCCTCTGTCTCCACCACTTCCTTCTCCATATAGCACAGGAAGTCTCCGGTCTCACGGTCGATCTCTACCCTGACATTGTCCGCCTTGCCGAAATGATTCTTGCAGGCGGTCACCAGCGAGTTTTCTATAGCTTCAAACAATGTCTCCTTGCTGATCTCCTTCTCCTTCTCCAGAATGTCCAGTGCATCCATCAGTTCCTTATTCATTTTCTACTTTTCCTCCATTCTGCCCTTCTGGGGGCAATTCCTGTCTAAAAGTCAAGCGCAAGCCGAATCACTGCTATATCGTTTCTCGCAAAAGTGCGCTCCCCGTCTTCCCCCGTGACAATGATGCTGCTTCCGTCAAAGGACTTCAGCACACCGGTGTACTCCTTATTCCCCTCCAGCGGCTTGTAAAGTCTGATCTCCACCTCCTGGCCTATACTGCGGGCCAGATGTCTGTCCTTTTTGAGGGCGCGCCCCAGACCGGGGCTGCTCACCTCCAGGATGTAGGCGTCAGGAATAAAGTCTTCCCGGTCCAATGCATCAGAAAGCGCACGGCTCACATTTTCACAGTCCGTAATATTGACCCCCTCCGGCTTGTCGATATAGGCCCGCAGATAATAATCACTGCCTTCCTTCACATATTCCACATCATAGATCTCCACGCCCTGCCCGGCGGCTATGGGCTGCAGCAATGCTTCCGTCCTGCTCTCGTAATCTTCTCTCCTCGACATGCCTGTGTCTACCTCTTTTCTCTGCCATAACATCAAGAAAGAGTGGTTTGCAACCACTCTCACTCTAATTACAATCTTTAAATTCTATTGTCAGTATATGCTCTTGTCCCCTGCTTGTCAATATGCTTTTGCAAAAAAGTTTTTCCTTATTTCAAAAAGGCTCTCCTCATTTCATCCATTCTATATTTCAGTTTTCTTAAAATGAAAATTTTCCCAAGTTCTATAATGCTATTTTGTTTTTTCAAAAATGCGTTACAATATATTTCAATACAGAGAAAATAACAAAGGAACAGAAAACAGCATCTTCCCAAACCGTGCACAGAGACAGATCCGATCATCCATAAATCGGAACGCTCTTCCGATCCCTCCGTGCCGGACGGGCCGATGCGGCGTTAAAATCAGGAGAAAGCATATGAACTTCGGAGAAAAACTATACCGTCTGCGGGTAGAGCGGGGTATCTACCAAAAGCAGTTAGCCGCGTATCTGCATGTATCGGTGGGCACCATCTCGAATTATGAGAACGGCATACATTCCCCCGATCTGAAGACCCTGAGCAAGCTGGCCAGCTATTTCCGTGTGTCGGCGGACTATCTGCTGGACCGCACGGACTATGTCGCCCCCATCGACGGCCTGAGCACGGAATTGGCGGACCGATACACTGCCGGCGATATCATGAATATCATTCTGGAACTGTCACCCCAAAGCCGCCGGGACCTGGTGAAATATCTGACCATGCTGTCCGCCTGCGACGGGAATATCCTGCCTCCCCTTAACGCCCCGGAACGCAGAGCAGTTGTATTCACCCCTTTGGAGCCGGAATCCCCGGAGGAGGACAGTGAAAAAAAACCGGATGAAGTCCCCCTGTCGGAATAGGCCTGCATTTTAGAAATCGTGAATTTGCCGACTTGTCGGACCAAAAGAAAAGAGCCCCTGCAGCAAGGGGGCTCTTTTCTGTATCAACGCTCCGCCCGCATGGGGTTGTGCAGGAAATCTTCATAGGCCAGCCGGATCCCGTCCTCCAGTTCCGTATGATACTGCCAGCCCAGTTCCCTGGCCTTGCTCACATCCAACAGCTTCCTGGGGGTTCCGTTGGGTTTGGTGGCATCCCAGCGGATCTCTCCCTCATAGCCCACCACCCGGGCCACCATTCCGGCCAGTTCCCGGATGCTGATTTCTTTGCCCGTTCCCGCGTTCACCGTCTCGTCACCGCTGTAACGGTTCATCAGGAACACGCACAGTTCGGCCAGATCATCCACATAGAGAAATTCCCGCAGGGCACTTCCGTCTCCCCAACAGGTCACATAAGGCAGCCTCTGTTCCTTCGCCTCATGAAAACGCCGGATCAAAGCAGGCAGCACATGACTGTGGGTGGGATGATAATTGTCATTGGGTCCATAGAGATTGGTGGGCATCACCGAGATATAATCCGTACCATACTGCCTGTTCAGAAACTCGCAGTATTTCAGACCGGAAATCTTTGCCAGAGCATAGGCTTCATTGGTTTTCTCCAGTTCCCCGGTAAGCAGATAGTTCTCCCGCATGGGCTGGGGTGCCATCCGGGGATAGATGCAGGAGGATCCCAGGAACTCCAGCTTCCGGCAGCCATGTTTCCAGGCACTGTGAATCACATTCATCGCCAGCATCATATTGTCATACATGAAATCCGCCAAAGCGTTGTCGTTGGCCATAATCCCACCCACCTTGGCCGCTGCCAGAAATACATATGCCGGCCTCTCCGCGGCAAAGAAATCCTCCACCGCCCGCTGGCTGCACAGATCAAGTTCCCGATGAGTGCAGGTGAGCAGATTCCTATATCCCTGCTTTTCCAATTCCCGCACAATGGCGGAACCCACCATTCCCCGATGTCCGGCCACATATATCTTCGCGTTTTTCTCCATCATAATCCTGCCAGCTCCATTCTTTAACATTATTTTCTTATATTTTTTTAGAAAAACCCATTGCGCTTTCCCGTCGCACAAGCTATAATGATATAATAATATTTTTGTGGTGCGAAGTTCCGTACGCCGAAAATCATATAACATATAATCGACTCAGGAAAGGAATCCATCATGGGGAAAACACGTATGAGCCTTTGGCAAAAACTGCAAGTCTGCTACCGCTACCACTGGATGAACCAGACCTATATAACATTGTCCTACGCCCCACTAGCCCGTCCGCTCTGGTTTCTGACCCATACCATGGAACAGGGTGAACGGCGCGTTGCCAAATGCAGGGAACAGAACCGAAAAGAGACCGAAAATCTGACGGCGCTCCTTCAGGACTATCTGGATGAGATGAAATCCAGGACTCCTTCCTCATAGGACAAATATATCCCCCTCCTTGCCAAATGTCAAGAGGAAGCGTCCCCGGACTCCCAGGCCCTGTGGGTAAAACAGATGCTGCGGGCCATGCGGACGGCCTCTTCCCGAAGATCGTATATGTCCTCTTCGTTCGGTTCATCCGCCCCCGCCAATATCTGTGTGCTCTCTGAATAGGGCAGACTCCGCTGTTTTCCCGCCGCCGCTGCTCCCCTGTCCGCCCCGAAGATGGAAACATTTTGTTCTGCCCCCTGCCAGTCTGTCAACAGCACCAGTCCTGCGGCCCCCAGCGCCAGTGTCAACGCCACCGCCGTTCCAGCCTTTACTCCCCGGTATGCCAGAACATTCTTCACCCTGCCGCCGATATCATCCTCCCCAAAGCTCAAGGGAACGGAATACCTTCTTTCCCGGGCTCCTCCGGATGCTTCGGAGATGGAGAGCAGTGTCTGAGAATAGGCCTTTTTGCTGCCCTTGCCCAGCCTGTGGATCACTCTCTCATCACAGGACATTTCCATATCCCGTGACATAAGGCCATAGGCCAGCCATACGAGGGGATTGAACCAATGCAGGGAGAGAGCCAGCCAGGTGGCCAGCTTCACCAGATAGTCCCCCCGCCTCAGATGAGCCAGTTCGTGGGCAAGCACATAGGCCCGCTCCTCCTTGGGCAGCCCCACCGGCAGATAGATTCTGGGATCCAGAATCCCCAGCAGGAAAGGGGTGTTGATGCGTTCGCTCTCATACACGTCCTCCTGCACCCGCACGGCCTGCCTCAGCCGCCGATGGAGCAGCAGATAGGAAAGCAGACTGTACACCAGCAATATGGCCACCCCCGCCGCCCAGGCCAGGCTGCACAGGGTGACCCAGTTCCGTTCCAGTCGCAGGACCTCACTCCGGGTATAACGTCTGTTGACAGCATTCTGGTACAAAGAACCGGCATATCCCCTGTCACTTCCTACAGACCCGTGCCCGGTTCCGAAAATTCCCTCCCCGGATTCCATTGAAAGTTCCGGGGACTTCTGCACCCCCGGGTCTCCCGGCATATTCCGGCCGGCCAGGGTCTCCACTGTGCCGTCCTTATGGATCAACAGCTGATAATGCACCGCCTCCTGCCGATAGGCAGCGGACTCCAGAGCCTGTCCCACACCGCCCAGCGTCAGGCCGTAATAGGAACTGCGCAGGGAAAAAGGACACAAAAGCCGCAGAAAAACCACCGCCCACAGCGCATAGGAGAAAGACCTGGGCTTCCTCCTGAGCAGAAAGCGGATTACCAGAACAAACAGTATGCAGATCGTGGCCCTCATATTCATCTCCAGAACTCTCAAAAATATGCTCTCCATGCCTTCTCCCCTCTGCCCGCGCCGGCAGGCACCGTGTTACTCATGATACTCCTCAATCAGTCTGCGAATCTCCTCCACCTCCTCCGGACGCAGCTTGCAGCTTCTGGTAAAAGCCGCCACAAACTGGGGCAGGGAACCGGAAAAACTTCTGGCTACCACTTCCTGGCTCTCCGCCTCCTGTATCTGTTCTCTGGAAACCACAGAAGTCACCACGGCCTTTTCCGACCTGACCACTCCCCGCTCTGTCAGCCGCTTAATCACCGTATAGGTGGTGGATTTCTTCCACCCCAGCCGTTGAAAGCAAAGTTCCGCCAGTTCCCCGCTGCCAATGGGTTCCTTCTCCCACAGAATCTGGCAGAAGCGGTATTCACTCTCAAATATTTTCGGCATGTCCATTTTTACTCCTTTCCCCGGGATCGTTCTCCTTGTCATCCCGGTGTGTGTGTGCAGAAAATCTAATCCGTTAGACCTGTGCCAAGTCTAACGCATCAGATACGGAATGTCAAGAGGTGGAAATAAAAAAAGCACTGGAAGCATCTTGCTTTCAGCACTTTCCGGGTTGGGCTATTCTTCTAAAAGAATAACAGCTGATAGGGGAATCGAACCCCTGTTTCCGCCGTGAGAGGGCGGCGTCTTGACCGCTTGACCAATCAGCCATACCTGTTATCTGTAATATCTTTATGAAAGAGAGCAGCTGATAGGGGAATCGAACCCCTGTTTCCGCCGTGAGAGGGCGGCGTCTTGACCGCTTGACCAATCAGCCACAGTTGCCATTTTCGTAGCACTTGTTTACTATAATATATTTCCACGAAAATTGCAACCTTTTTTTTGTATTTTTGAAAAATTCTACAATTTCTTTCCTAATGGGAAATTTTCAATCTTTTTTCTCTCCGGCCATGCATCAGACCTAATTATCTGGCCCCGCCCACCAGGTGGTAATAGGCTCTGGAAGTAATTCGATACACCACCACATATCCGATACAGAAGAGCAGGTAAGCAAGCACCGCCACCTGCACCAGCATCCACAAATTGCTGAAGTTCAGCAGCAGCAGGCCCTTGTACAGGAACGGGAAGGCAAAAACCAGATGGATTCCCGCCACGATCAAAGGCAGGAAAAATACGGTCAGCACCTGGCTGTTGATAGTCTTTTTAACCTCTTTTTTGGTCATACCCACCTTTTGCAGAATCTCAAAGCGTCCCTGATCCTCGTATCCTTCCGAAATCTGTTTATAATACATAATCAAAGTGGTAGCAAATACAAACACAATGCTGAGCATAATTCCCAGGAAAAACAATCCGCCGTACATTTCGCTGTAGCCGTCCCGATTCACCGCCATAGACTCCGCACGGCTGCGCAGCGGATGCCCTTCCTGTGCCAGTTGTTCCAGGCCGCCCTGGATTTCATAGAAGATAGTCCCTTGTTCCTCATCGTTGCAGTCCAGGTCAAACCCATAGATCCAGTCATACCGTAACGGAAAATTCCCGACAGCTTCTGCCTGTTCCTTCAGAGGGCGGATAAAGCCGGGCACATCCTCCACGACGAGGAACATGGAGGGAATAATCTGCATGGCATCCACGCCGTTGTCCACAAATTTTTTTATCCTTTTGACCTGCCATACCTGATCTGTGCCCGCAAGGCGCAGACTGTCCTGACGGAACCACAGCTTTGTAGTATACATCATCAGCTCTCCCGCCCCTAGAGTCTCCTGCGTTCCCATAATACGGTTATAATCCTCTAGTGAGATGATAAAGACGCTCCACAGTTCCTGTACAACCTCCTTATAATCAACATTGTTTACATCTCGGGGAAGAATATTGAGAATGCCGTCGCCCAGAAATATTTCCATGGAGACATAGGAGTACTCCAGCACATTGCCTGCAGTCTGCCCATGGGCAGTCAGCACTTCTCCCACCGCTTCCCGGACCGGGCCGAAATTTTCCTCCTTCAGTTCTTCCCAGCTGCTTGCATAGTTGTCTATGAGAATGTTTCTGGGGTACCGGGAGCGCAGGCTGCTCTCCTGTCCTCCATACAGACACACCGTGGAGGCCAGCATGACCAGCACCATGGTGCACAGGATACAGATCGTCGCCAGCCCTGCTCCGTTTCTCTTCATGCGGTAGAGCATGGAAGAGACGGACACAAAATGATTGGTCTTGTAATAATAGCGCTTATTTTTCTGCAATATCCTGCAAAGGGCTACGGAACCTGCAATGAACAGCAGATAAGTGCCCCCGATCACCAGCAACACAGCACCAAAAAACACCAGCATGGCCTCTACGGGATTTTTGATGGTGACTGCCAGAAAGTAGGCAAATCCCAGCAGGACCGCTCCGACCAGCGCCATAGGCCAGTTGGCCTTAGGCGGACGCTCCCCCACATTCTCACTGCGCAAAAGCTGTATTGGATCTGTCACCCGGACCTGACACAATGTCACTGCCAGAATCAGACCGAAAATAATCAGATACCAGACCACTGTGTTAGTCACATTAGAGGGAATGATCCGCATGGTATAGTCCACATCCGCCCGCAGAAGAAAGTTCATCAGCAATTCCGCCAGCTTGGAAAACAGAATCCCCAGACCCAGACCGGAGGTCAGGCTGATACAAGTCACCATCAGGCTCTCCCAGATCATGATCCAGGAGAGATTGCTCTTGTTCATGCCCAGGACACTGTACAGTCCAAATTCCTTTTTGCGTCTGCGGATCAGAAAAGAATGGGTGTAGAACAAAAAGCCGATGGAAAACACGCCGATCACCACACGTCCAAGCATCATGAAAAACACAATGACGGAACCGCCCCGCACTGTGGTCATCATGGAACTGGTATGCAGATAACTCACAATATAGAACATCATAATCATACCCGTGGCGGTGAGCAGATAGGGAATATAAAGTTCTTTATTTTTTCGTATGCCCGACCAGGCCAGGCGGGGATAAAAACCCATCTTCATGCTTCTCCCTCCTCTCCGGCGCAGGCCTGCGTCGCCCGGGGCTGCTGGTCTGTATGACCGTTCTGGACCTCCAGGCGGCCCGGCTGTGTGGCCAGCAGTGTCAGGGTATCCGATATCTTCTGGTATAGCTGCTCATTGGCGCTGCTGCCCCGATAGATCTGGTGGAACACCTCGCCGTCCCGTATAAAGAGCACCCGTCCCGCATGGCTGGCCGCCTTGACAGAATGGGTTACCATCAGAATGGTCTGCCCGCTCCGATTGATTCCGGCAAAGAGGCGCAGCAGTTCATCCGTAGCCCGGGAGTCCAGCGCGCCTGTGGGCTCATCGGCCAACACCAGCTTAGGGCCTGTTATCAAAGCCCTGGCCACCGCCGCTCTCTGTTTCTGTCCGCCGGATACCTCATAGGGATATTTTTTCAGTAACTGTGTGATACCAAGCTGCTCCGCAATGGGCTGCAGCCGCACCCGCATCTCGTCGTGACGTTTCCCCGCCAGTACCAGAGGCAGATAGATATTGTCCTCCAGGGTAAAGGTGTCCAACAGGTTAAAGTCCTGGAACACAAATCCCAGATTGTCCCGCCGAAATGCCGCCACTGCGGATTCTTTGATCCGTCCCAGATCCTGGCCTCCCAGGATCACGCTGCCCCCGGTGGGCTTATCCAGCGCCGCCAGAATATTCAGCAGGGTGGTTTTACCGGAGCCCGACTCTCCCATAATGGCCACGTATTCCCCCTGCTCCACACTGAAAGAAACATTTCTAAGCGCCTCCACCCGATTGCTGCCCAGACGGGTGGTATAGGTCTTTCTCACTTCTCTGACTTCCAATATGCTCATATATACCTCCTGAAAAATATGCCGCATCCGCGCGGCGCCTGCAGGCCGTCGGCCCGACAGTCCCTCCGGGATCAGCGGCAATCCTCTGTTGATGGGTATATTATAGAAAAAGAGGAAAATGAACGCCATCGAATCGACTTACATTTCCCCCCTGAAACCTTACAGTTTTGTCACAAATTCCTACTCCACCTCCAGCACTTCCCGCCCCAGGCCGATGCGGATCAGGGTCCCCTCTCCGGGCGCCGACTCCGCAGTGATGGTATGTTTCAGTCGGCCGCAGATCTGTCTGCACAGATACAGGCCAAGGCCCGTGGCTTTCCTGTCACTGCGTCCGTTATATCCCGTATATCCTTTCTCGAATATCCGGGGCAGATCCTCCGGAGCGATGCCAATACCGGTATCCCGGATGCACAGCGTGCAGGGCGGTTCCAGACAGATGCTGACGCTTCCCTCCCGGGTATATTTCAAGGCGTTGGAAAGCACCTGCTCCACCACAAAAGCCAGCCACTTTTCATCCGTCAGCACCTGACAATTCATATTGTGGTAGTCCAGTACCAGATGCCTGCGGATAAACTGTCCCGCGTATTTCCTGATACATCCGTGCAATAGACGGTCCAGGTCCACCTGGGTAAACACATAGTCCGTATCCCTGCTGCCCAGCCGCAGATAGGTGAGAACCATATCCACATATTGCTCGATACGCTGCAGTTCCTCGCTGAGTCTGCGGGAATCCTCCGTGTCCTGTTGCTGCAGTATCAGGCCCATGGCAGCGATGGGGGTCTTGATCTGATGAACCCATGTGGTATAGTAGTCCACGGTATCCTGATGGCGCATCTGCATACTGTCCTGCCTCCGTCTCTGTTCCAGCAGCAGGCGCCTCACCATCTCCCGGTATATATGGCTCTCCCAGTCCCCTTTTTCCAGGCGTTTTTTTTCCCGGCCTTCCAATATCTCCTGCAGCAATTCCCAGGCACAGTCCTCCTGGATCGTCTTCTGTCCGTTCCCGGCAGCTTTCTTCCCGGGCAGGAATTCCTGTTCCAGGTCCAGTCCCACGGCTTCCAATATCTTCTGCAGAGAAACATACCGGCGGTAAGTCCGATAGCCCCCGATCCCCATACTGGCCAGTCCGACCGCAGCGCAGAGCAGCAGCGGGTACAGCATCGCCGCCGGGGGCAGCCGGTACAGGCTCATTACTGCCACAAAGATAATCAAAAACAGCAGATCGGTCAAAATCTGCCTTTTCTGCTGTCTCATATAGATCCTTATAAAATGTCCCATATTTCTATCCCCATGTCCGTATGCATGTTTTCATTCCTATCCGCTGACCATGTATCCCAAGCCGAATTTTGTGGCAATGAAATCCTCCAAACCCGCGGCTTCCAGCTTCTTGCGCAGGCGGTTCACATTCACCGTCAGCGTGTTGTCATCCACAAAGCTGTCCGTCTCCCACAGCTTCTCCATCAGCCGCTCCCGGCTCACCACCTGACCCTTGCTCTCCAGCAGGGACAGCAGGATGCGGTACTCATTCTTGCTCAATGGAATCTGCTCTCCCCGGTAAGTCAGGGTGTTGTCCCCGGTGTTGAGCAGCGCTCCCCGATGCTCCAGCACCGGCAGCGTACCCCCAAAATCATAGGTCCTGCGCAGCAGAGCCTGGATCTTGGAAATCAACACCTCCATGTCAAAGGGCTTGGCAATAAAATCATCCCCGCCCATGTTCATGGCCATGACAATGTTCATATTGTCGGAAGCGGAAGACAAAAAGACAATGGGCACCTTGGATACCCGGCGAATCTCACTGCACCAGTAATAGCCATTATAAAAAGGCAACATGATATCCAGCAGCACCAAATGGGGAGAGACGGCGGCGAATTCCTGCATCACCTTATGAAAATCCGAAATGAGATGAGGTTCCATATCCCAGCTGGAGATCTGCCGGGACAGAGACTCGGCGATCCCCTCATCATCCTCCACAATCAAGATTTTATACATATGCGCCTCCCGGCCTCCTATCCCGCAAACTGGCTGTTGTAGAGATCCCTGTAAAAGCCTCCCCGGGCCAGCAGGCTCTCATGACTGCCCTGTTCGATAATATTGCCGTCTTTCATAACCAGAATCACATCCGCCTCCCGGATGGTGGACAGCCTGTGGGCCACGATAAAGCTGGTCCTTCCCTCCATCATGCGGGCAAAGGCTTTCTGAATCCGTATTTCGGTGCGGGTATCTATGGAAGAGGTGGCTTCGTCCAAAATCAACATTGGCGGCAGACACAGCATCACCCTGGCGATGCACAGAAGCTGTTTCTGTCCCTGGGAAAGACTGCCTCCGTCCTCGGTGATCACCGTGTGATACCCCTCCGGCAGCCGCTTGATAAAGCTGTGGGCATGGGCCGCCCTGGCCGCCTCCACCACCTCTTCTTCCGTGGCCTGGGGTTTGCCCATACGGATGTTGTCCAGAATCGTTCCGGCCCGCAGCCAGGTATCCTGCAGTACCATGCCGTAGCTGGTGCGCAGGCTTCCTCTGGTCAGATCCCGGATATCCGTGCCGTCCACCCGGATGCATCCCTGGTCCACGTCATAGAACCGCATCAACAGATTGATCACTGTGGTCTTACCGCAGCCCGTAGGACCTATAATGGCCACCCGCTGGCCCGGCTCCACCTGCAGATTGAAATCCTGAATCAGCTTTTTATCGGGCACATACTGAAAATGCACATGCTCCAGCTGCACATTGCCCCGGGCATCGGTCAGTACTGCCGCATTTTCCCCATCCGGCGTCTGGGCCTTCTCCTCAATGAGTTGGAAGATCCGGGCGGCGCAGGCAATGGCGTTCTGCAGTTCCGTGATCACACCGGAGATCTCATTAAAGGGCTTGGTATATTGGTTGGCATAGCTTAGGAAACAGGACAATCTGCCCACGGTGATCCCTCCCCGGATCGCCACCAGAGCGCCGAAGATACCTACGCCCGCATACACCAGGCTGTTGACAAAGCGGGTACAGGGATTGGTCAGGGAGGAGTAAAAAATTGCTTTCAGGGAACATTTCTCCAGTCTGCCGTTGATCTCCCGGAATTGCTCCGTCACCGCCGACTCCCGGGAAAAGGTCTTTACGATCTTCTGGCTGCCCACCATCTCCTCAATCAGCCCCGTCTGCTCTCCCCTGGTCTCGGACTGCTCTTTAAACATGGTGTAAGTCCTGGTAGCAATGAATTTTGCCACCAGAAAGGACACCGGAGTGATACAGATTACCACCAGGGCGATGGGTATATTGGTAACCAGCATGAACACCAGCGTTCCCACGATGGTCAGCCCTCCGGTGAACAACTGGGTGAAGCCCATGAGCAGACCGTCCGCAAAGGTGTCCACATCCGCGATAACCCGGCTCACAATATCTCCGTAGGACTTGGCGTCCAGATATTTCAATGGCAGATTCTCCAGCTTGTGAAACGCGTCCTGCCGGATGTCCTGAATTACATGATAAGTGATATAATTGTTGGCGGTATTCATGACCCACTGCGCCACGGCGGTGAGCGCCATGGCGATGGCAATCCTGCCCAGGATCACCAGGATCCCCGGCATATCCACCAGCCCCTGATCCACGATCAGATCCACCGCATCCCCCGTTAGAATGGGAACATACAGCGTCAGCGCCACAATCACCGCCGCCAGCACCAGAGACATCCCCACCAGCAGTCTGTATTTCTTTATATAATGCAATACCTTTTTAATAGTCTCCATCTGCCCCGCGTGTCTTTGTTTGCTCTCCGTCATATCTGTCCAATCCTCTTTTCCTGTAAAATACTTCCGAACTTACTTAAAATATAATGCCATATTTACATCGGTTCCGCAAGCCCCTTATGGAGCAGATGACGGCGTTATGCTGATCGCCTCGCTGCGCTCCATCTGCTCCAGCACTTTCTCATAGTACTGCCGCTGATATTGCAGCCGCTGGGCAATCATCTGTCCGGCAGTCTCCGTGCCGGACTTTTCCCCCAGCCGCCAGCGAATCCAGTCCAACTTCTCCCGAAGCCACTTGCGCTTATCCTCGATCTTCAGGTTGCGGAAATCCGCGTACTCCATGGCATCGTAGATGCGATAGGCGTCAAAACGGTCCACATCGTCCGCATCCCCGATGCTCAGGGCAAAAGCAGTGTTCTCTCCCGGAAAATCCGCCTTTCCGTCCACATGGATCGCGATACCGTAACAGATCTCCTGCACCCGCTTCGGCCCCAAATCAAGCTGTTCCAGAAAAGGCCGGACCAGCCGGGCCGACATGCGCCCATGCTCCCCCCAGCCATCCTTTTCCCTAAAGGGCAGACTGTAACCCACATCGTGCAAAAGACCGCCGATCACCAGCCCTTCCTGGTCCAAGCCCTCCCTGCGGGCGATCTCCCCGGCGGCATGGGCCACCCGGTAGGAATGCTGCAGGCGGTACTCCCCATCCGCCGGATGCTCCCTGAAAAAAGCGCAGTCCGCGAACCGCTCCCTCAAAAAGGCTTCTGTTTTCTGTATATTGGTCATGGTTTGTCTCCTTTTGCAGTCATGATTTTATACAGTATATCAGCTGCTTGAAAATAATGCAATTTCTTTTCATGCTGCCTTGCGAAAAATCCACCCTGGCTTTTAGTGGTTTACCTTGCGTTTTTCTTCCCTTCTGGTAAAATAGAATTGCCTGAGTCCGGGCAGAATTTCAGCAAAATCCCACAAAATCTCATAGAAAAGAGGTTCTCCCATGAAAATACTACTGGTGGCTGTCAACGCCAAATACATCCATTCCAATCCCGCAGTCCACTCCCTGAAAGCCTGCGCGGGCGAATATGAAGACTGCGTGGAAATCGCGGAATATACCATCAACCAGCAGCCATCCTACATTATGCGGGAAATCTATAGAAGGAGGCCCGATGTAATTGCCTTCTCCTGCTATATCTGGAACCGCGGCATAATGGACGCGGTTCTCCCCGATCTGCATAAACTGCTGCCTCATGCGGACTTCTGGGCCGGCGGCCCGGAAGTTTCCCATGACGCCGCCGGAGCCATAGGCAGATGGCGCCTGCGGGGCGTGATCACCGGGCCCGGGGAAACGGCTTTTGCCCGTATGGCGGCGGCCTATGGAACGGGAACCGCCGAAGAACTGCCCGCCGTCCTTGACGGGAACCGAATGCGTCCGAAACTGGACCAGCTGCCCTTCTGGTACAAAAATATGGAAGATTTTGCGTACCGCATTATCTATTATGAGAGCAGCCGGGGATGCCCATTCTCCTGCAGCTACTGTCTCTCCTCCATCGACCGGTCCATGGACTTCCGTTCTGTAGACCAGGTTTGCCGGGAACTGGATTTCTTTTTAGAAAAGAAGGTGCCTCAGGTAAAATTTGTAGACCGTACCTTTAACTGCCGGAAAGAGCATGCCCTGCCCATCCTGCGGCATATTCTGGCGCATGATAACGGCGAAACCAACTTCCACTTCGAAATCGCCGCAGATCTTTTGGACGAAGATTACTTCGCAGTGATGGAAAAACTGCGCCCCGGCGCCGTGCAGCTTGAAATCGGCGTACAGTCAACCTGTCCGGAAACCATTGCGGAAATACACCGCCGCATGGATTTTCATAAAGTGGCCTCCGTTGTCCGGCGCATCTCTTCCTGGAGAAATATTCATATCCATTTGGACCTGATCGCGGGACTGCCCTTTGAGGATCTGCAGCGGTTTCGGATTTCCTTTGACGATGTGTACAGCCTCCGCCCCCAGCAGCTTCAGCTTGGCTTTTTAAAAGTGCTGAAGGGATCGGACATGGAACGGCTGGCTCCCGGGTATGACCTGATATATGCCGACCAGCCTCCCTATGAGGTGCTGTCCACCCGCTGGCTTTCCTATGAGGATCTCTGTCGGCTGAAACAGATTGAGGAGACGGTGGAGTTGTACTACAACAGCGGCCAGTTTGCCCATACCCTGGAATTCATGCTGTCCCGCTTCCATGGCCCCTATGCCATGTATGAAAGTCTTGCGGCATGGTTTGACAGACATGCGTTGTTCGGAGTGCAGTCCTCCCGCATACGGAAATATGAGATTCTACTGGAGTGGGGAATTGCCTGCATCCTCGGAGAGCCGCAGACACCGCCGTTGTCGGGGCAGACTGGCACAGGCGGGCAGATACGCTCCGACGTGCCGTCTATAAAGGATGAAGCGGACAGTCAGATCTCCCGATTGAAAGAAGTCCTTCTCTACGATCTGTATCTGCGCGAGCATATGAAGAACCGCCCCGCCTTCGCCCCCTCTCAGGAGCCCTGGAAAGAAGTCATTCATGACGCGCTGCACCGGGAGTCTTTGGAACATACAAGATTCCCGGAACTGGCGGACTGCAATTACCGGGAACTGACCAAGAGACTGCATGGGGAAGTGTTTACTCACATCTTTGATGAACCCACGCTTGTGTTGTTCGGATATGAGCGGCGCGATCCGCTGACCAACAATGGAATCACGGCAGCGGAATCCCTGGCCGGCAGCATACCAGACTCTGCTACCCCAGGTGCTCTCCCCAGATCTGCACCAGCTTTTCCAGAGAAAAAGCGGCGTTAGCCGGACTGGTGGAAGGCAGTTCCACCACCAGATGCCCATAGGCCTCCGGCTGGTATGCTTTGAAATATTTTGCCGCAGTCCTGCCGTTTACCAGTATCTTTTCTATCCGGGACGCCTCCATGACAGCCCGAAGATCCGCCGCTTTCACATTGCGGATACTGCTGTCGCTGGAACCCCGGATCTGGCAACTTTCAATCACATCATACACCGCCAGGCCATGGCGCAGAAGCAGGGCCTTTTTCTCCGGGATATCCCTGGGCACCGGCTCCCCGTAAACCGCTGCCAGCATGGGCCAGAAGCGGTTCCTGGCGTGCCCGTAATAAAAACCTTGCTCTCTGGATTTCACGGAGGGCAGGCTGCCCAGTATCAAAATCCGGGAATCTTTGTCATATACCGGCGCAAAGGGCTGCACCACCTGTTCATACTCTGCCATATCGGTCTCCTCACCTGTTTTTACAGTTTCCCAAGCCGTTTCATTTCCCCTCTTCAAGAGAAATAAACTCCAATTCCCGGGCCGCCTGCTCTCTGGAATCATACAGCCTCACCTGTGGATAATCTCTCAGGCGTTGCCGCCATACAGCGCCATTTGCTATAAATTCCGGGCCGCTCTCTGCTATGAGACGGCATTTCCCCTCCTTAAAAAAGCAGACCGGCCCCTCTCCCTCCGGATCCGTCCCCTGACCCACAGTTCCAAAAAATCCTCCCTGACCGTCCACCGCGAAAATATCTACTCTGGGCACGGCATAAAAAGGTATTTCCACCTCCATATCTTCAAAGAGAAAGTAAATTCCATATTCCTTCCCCCAGCGGTCATACGCAGGGCCCCTCTCCCGCAGAGGCATGGTATAGACAGTGGTCCCCGCCGGGATCACCTCCGCATCCCGGACATAGACGGAGACCACCTCTCCTTCGGTGCAGTCCAAATACAATTTTTTCATAATATCCCCCGCCTATGGGCCTCCTCCAGAAGCCGGGGCTGTATCTCGGGATAAGTCCACTCCTCGGGCAGTTCCTTCGTCAGCAGAATTTTTTCAATCTCGCTGTGCAGTTCCGGCTCAAAGGTTTCAATTTGGGCATAGTACAGCATTCCGAAACTCTCTTCCGTCCCGCATATCCCAGAACGGCCAGTACATGGTTCTGAACACAAAGATATGGCATCCGATTCCTCCTGCCCGTCAGAACCATCCGTGGCCGCTACCGAATACACGCACACAGGCAGCAGGGTGTAGCGGACCGCTCCCGTCTCCTCATACAGTTCCCGCCTGGCGGTATCGTCAATCTTCTCCCCCGGCTCCCGATGTCCTCCCGGAACTTCATAGGTCTTCCTGTCCCGATGTTTACAGAACACCCATTGATCCCCTGCCCTTGCGATAATCACTGCATATTTCAACAGATGATCCTCCACTTCTTCATAGAATTGTACTTTCGTCATGCCTGTAATTTCTGTCCTTTCCGTACTTAATATTCTTCCTGTCCCGCCATTGGCCTCCCTTGTATGCCTCTGCCAGTTTCTTTATCCAAATCCGCACAGCCTCCTGCTTACATTGTAATACACCCCCCGGACATCCCTCATGAAGCGGAATACACCAGATTCTTCCGTCCCTTATCAGAACCGAAATACCATCCCCACCACCGCTGCAGCCAGCAGCCACACCGCCGGATGCAGCTTTCGGAAAAGCCTGATCCGCATCAGTCCGAACACCGCCACGCACAGGATCAAAGGCCCTGTGTGCAATGCGCCTTCCTCCGTCACCAGCACCACTTTGAAAAGCCCCCATACAGCGGCGGCGATCAGAGCCGTCACCGCCGGACGCACCCCGGCAAACACCGCTTTCACCATGGGTTTCTCGCTGAAATTGGTGAGAAATCTGGCAATGAGAATCATGATTATGACACTGGGCAGTACCAGCGCCAGGGTTGCCGTCAGCCCGCCCGGTATTCCCGCCCCCTGATAACCCGCATAGGTAGCCATATTCACTCCCAGGGGGCCCGGCGTGCTTTCCGACACCGCCACCATATCGGTCAGGTCCTCCAGGGCGTACCAGTCATATTTTTCCGCCAGGTCCATCAGAAAAGGCAAGGTGGCGGGGCCTCCTCCCACCGCAAACAGACCGATCTTGAAAAACTCCCAGAAAAGAAGAAGAAACGTCATTGCTGAAGCCCTCCTTTTTCCCTGCGCTTCTTCCTCAGAAGTTCCGATGCTCCGCCGAAAAGCCCTGCCAGCGCCACGATGGCGATGGTGGGAACAGGGGTAAACAGGGCCAACACCAGAGACATGGCACAGACCGTCACACACACCAGATTCACCAGGCTTTTTCTGGCCATGGTTATAACCGTATTCAGCATCAGCGCACAGACCACCCCCTTAATCCCCATCATCGCATGTTGAAACCAGATGTTATCCACCAGCGTCTGAAAAAAAGAAGCGATCAGAGTGATCAAAGCCAGCGACGGAGAGATCATGCCCAGCGTGGCGGCAATCCCGCCCGCTATCCCCTCCCTCTTATATCCCACAAAAGTAGCAGTATTTACAGCTATAACGCCGGGCGTACACTGCCCGATGGCATAGCAGTCCAGCAGTTCCTCTTCACTGATCCATTTCTTTTTCCGTACCAATTCATGCTTCAGCATGGGCAGCATGGTAAGGCCGCCGCCAAATGTCAGTCCCCCGATTCGGAAAAAAGTCAAATACAGTTCCCCCAAGGCTCTTACATCCATACTTCCTTTATCCCCCTATACCTCCCATAGCCCGGAATGCTCCGGGTCTCTAACGAACCAGGCTTTTCCCCATCCAGATATCCGGCTTGCCCAACCCGTTGGCATCCGGAATCACGCCGATGATCTGATATCCCAGCTTTTGGTAAAATGTAAAAGGATGATTTTTCAGGTTTCGGATATTCCGAATTTTAGCAAAGGTATCTTCAAACAAATTGCCCTCTGACAGCGTAGTACTCCCGTCCTCATCGTCACTACCCAAGTACAGGGTCAGGCAGCCCTTTTCTTTCAGCCACCTTTCCAGTTCCCGCACCAGGGCACTGCCCACTCCCTGGGAGCGGCAGGATTCCTCCACTGCCAGCGGGTGCAGTTCCCAGGCCGTCAGGTCATACCGGGGAGCAGCACCCGCCAGGCCCGCCAGCCGGCCGGCCAGAACCGCGCCCAGAGCCAATTTTCCCTCCTCCAACATCTCCTGTACTTCTTCCTCCGCGCAATCCCCGTAACAATGAGGGAAAGCCTGCCGCAGAATCCCGGCCGCCTGCTGTAAATAAGTTTTTTGTGTACCGTCCAGTAAAATGAATTCCATGTCTATGTTCCTTTCTCCAAAGTCTGTAGTAACTCTTTTGGGTACCTGTTAAATCCGGCGGCGTTCCGATCCGCCGATGGTAAAGGATATTTCTCCCCGGTCTCAGCCCCCTTCCGTCTCATAAGCTGTATAAGAATGGTCAAAATGATACCCCAGCTTTTCGGCCAGCGCCACCGACCAGAGATTGTGGGCATCCCAACTGGGATACAGACTGCGGGAACAACATTCCAGAATCAGCCGGGCACCGCAGACATAGGCCAGCCCTCTTCTGCGCTGATCCTCTCTGGTGTCGATCTCTACTTCTATTCCGCCCCTGTAACTGGAATAAGAAGAGGCTCCCGCCACCAGTTCCTCTCCCTTTAAAATCACTGCGCCAAGGCCCCATTCCTGAAATCTCTCATAGCTGCCATACTGAGCCACCAGATCCCGGCTCCAGGAATTTTCCAGGCACTTTCGGTAAAGTTCCCCGTCAATCAGATTCAGGCTGTACTCGTGAGAAAGACCTGCCACTGCCCGCCGCAGCCTGTTCGGATCCCAGACCCCGGGCTCCTTTTTGATGGCGTAGCGGGTCACTCGGCGCACGCTGTGACCATAGGCCCGGCGAATTGCGCTCTCCCAAGTCATGCCTGAAGATTCTTCCCCGCATATCTCCTTTCGTTCCTGGGGAATCGTGATCCCCCCGGCTGAGTCTCGGAACTTCTGCAGGCCCAGGGCCTCCTGGGACGAATCTTCAAAAGAATCCCTCGCAACCATAATCCAAAAATTTTTGCCACAGCCCTTTGGCTTATGAACTGCCAGATCCACATTCGGTTCCCCTGCCAAAAAGCAGAAGTCTCCCAGCACCGCCTTGGCGGAACGGGGAGCGGCAGAACCGTCCCCCACAACATAAATCTCTCCCATAATGCCCTGCAGACAGGAATCAATCATGGTCTCCCCCCAGCCCGCGAATAAAGGCTCCGCCTCCCGGGGATTCTTCGGTTTGTATATATATCCCATATGCTCCATCCTTCCAGACAAAAAGCCATCACAATGCAAGCCCATTTCAGCCAATGCATCTTCCTCCATACGCCGTCGCACACAGGCGGCCCGAGTTTTTTCTAAATCCACATCCTTTGCTGTGCTACAGCATATGCCTCACCGATTTTTTCCGCATAATATCCGTGAGAATTCCATTCAGCGGTATGGAAAATATAATTCAGTATAGCATATCGCCCCACGTCCGTAAAGTCGCCAGTTCCCTGTACAGACGTAATCCTGTGCTGTAGGGATATTTTTGTCATACTGATCCTTTCAGCAGCGCTTTCTGAAAGCCGGATACCCCCTGCTCCTTCTTTTGATAATGCCAAAGGAAAGTTGATACCAAACACATATTGGACTGAAGGATTTGTACAAGCTATTTTATATATTGAAGCTGAATTAGACTTTTTGCATATGCGACATAAATATCGGGAAGAAAAACACCCGTGAATATTTAACCCACCGACAAAACCATTCCATTAACTATGAATGGCTTAATATATTAAACTTTTGAATATCTAATAATAGGGATAATGAACCTCGTCATTATAAGCAAGAAGTAAGGAAGTAGACTTACCCGAAAGATTTAGAGAAATTCACCAATTCACAATGCTTTATGAATTATTCACCCAGCAGGCTTGGAATACTAGATTCCAAGACACCATATTTTCGAGTTCTTTGTCAGACATGATTCATTTGGTCTTGGTTCAAGAAGGTGTGCAAAATATTTCTGTGAATTCAGACCATTTGATTTAGTGGTCTCGAGCAAGGCATATATGGCATTGACTCTGTCTAGAATTCTCACTTAAGTTGTCCAAAATTTGCAGTATCCGTATTCAAGATAAATAATGTCGTAGCCAAAGATACCCTATAGTTTGTAACACTTCCCGGCATCTATTTTCTAACTCCCTTTTCGGAAAAGTGTTTTAAGTATATTTATAGAAAAGCACATAATCTGCAACAGCGTAACAGCTCTATAAACTGATATTTATTCATATGACAAAATGTGTGTAATCTCATTTGGTATATTTTCTAATGAAGTTTTCAAAAATTTAGGTACAAGATCAATATATTTCAGTTTTTCCATGGGGATCCAATACAAATGTTCATGATTTTGATCTGTACTGACACCACTGACTATCTTTATGTCTGCTTCTTTCATTAAATAGAAAAAACAATTTCCCGATGAGAAACACTGTCAACGCTGAAAAAACGCTCCTCAATAAATACTAATCTGTCAATTTCAAAATGATAACTCGTTTCCTCATAGCATTCCCTAATAACCGCACTTTCCGAAGTTTCATTTTCCTGTATTCCTCCGCCAACAGTATAAAAACAATGATGATGATCACTCTTTACAAGCAGAACACAATCATTTTTAAAGATCAAAGCCGCCGACCGCAAGGAAAATTTCATATTGCAGGTCTCATATCCGATATCCCTATATACTCCTTTACAAATTCTAGATCTATATACTTAATCATGAATCTTTACTGTCATTTTGAATGCATATTTATAAGTCATTTTCTAATAGACACACAATTCCGAAAAGGGAGTAACACTGCTATCGGCACCATATTCCCGGTTATAAAACATGGAGCCAATAACAGTGCTACTGTGAGAACCTGCGTTTTATACAGATATAAGTTCATACTCTTTCATACCGAATCCCAGTTCCGCCGCTGCGTCAATGGTATGGGTACCATGCCGGGACTCTACCCTCTGAAGGAAATGGTCTCTTCCCGGGTCCTTAGACTGATAAATCAAATCCATGCACGCCTGGTCCAACGCCACCGAATCCAGAGAGGATAGAATTCCGATGTCTTTCATGCAGGGATCCTCTGCCACGGCGCAGCAGTCGCAGTCCACGGACAGATTGCACATCATATTGACAAAAGCAGTATTTCCCCTGAAGTATTCCATCACGCTTCCGGCGGCGTCCGCCATGGCCTCGCAGAACACATCCTGTTCTGCCACATTGTCCCATACCACGGTCTGGTCACCGGTCTTACCGCCGGAGTGAATCAGACATTTCCCTTTGGTGGAGGCACAGCCGATGGAAAGCTGTTTCAGGGCTCCGCCAAAGCCACCCATGGGATGTCCCTTAAAATGAGACAGCACCAGCATGGAATCATAGTTTGCCATATTTTTGCCCACAAAGTTCTCACGCAGCACCTTGCCGCCGGGGATGGGCAGTACCAGGTCCGGACCCTCTCCATCCATCAAATCCACCTGGAAATACCTGCTCCACCCGTGCTCCATCATCAGCATTTTATGTTTCTCCGTGGAATTTCTGGCCCCGTCATAGGCGGTGTTGCATTCCACAATGGTTCCCTTTACCGCCTCCACCATGGGCTGCATAAACTGGGGCCGCAGATAGTTCTGATTGCCCTTCTCGCCGGAATGTACTTTTACCGCCACCTTGCCCGGCAATTCCTTTCCCAGCACTTCATACATCCTAATGACCGCTTGCGGCGTAATTTCTTTTGTGAAATAGACCTTTGCCTTTTCCATATGCTTCTCCTCTCTCTTGCCGGCAGCATCGTTCCTCCTGCATGCCCAAAACTCCTGCGCTCTAAAAGCATGGGCAGACAATCCCCATTCCTGAAAAAGAGGTTATGCGCCCGGATCCTGTGGCAGCAGCAGAAAGTATACTTGACATCTGCCCTTGCAGTTTATAAAATTGCTCTAAGGATAGTATACAGCTTAAAGTTCACTTTAAGTCAAGACTTTTTTCTTGTCTTATACTACTATCGGGAAAAATCGGTATTTACCAAGGACTATATATTTCAGACCTTTCGGTACAGCACAGAATGCAAAGGAGGAAACTATGCTATTTACTGTGGGAGAAATGGCGAGGGAACTGGGAATTCCGGCCTCCACGCTCAGATATTACGATCAGGAAGGACTGCTGCCTTTTGTAAAGCGCTCCGGCAGCGGGATGCGCATATTCACGGACGCCGATTATGAGACCTTGATGGTCATCGGTTACTTGAAAAAATCCGGACTGTCCATAAAGGAAATCAAATCTTTCATCTCCATGGCCGCACAGGGGGACGCCTCCATCAAAGACCGCCTGGCTCTGTTCCGGGGACGGCGTACCGCCGTCCAGAAACAGATCCGGGAATTGCAGGAGACTCTTTCTCTGCTGGAATATAAATGCTGGTACTATGAGACTGCCCAAAAAGCCGGCACAGAAAACGCCGTCCGAACCCTTTCCCCGGAGAACATTCCCCAGGAATACAGAGACGTCAGATGCCGTCTGAATATGACTCACAGCAAGGAGCAGGAATAGGAACGTCACTATTCCCGGCTTATCGAGCGCTTCCGATCCACTGCCCGTGGCTTGTCCTTTGCACCCGCCATGGGCTTTGTATAATGGGTTCAGAAAACGTAATTTACCACCAGGATAGCGGCCCCCAGCACCGCCAAAACCACGCCCGTTGCCCGGTTCAAAGTGACGGCGCTGGCCTTGTTGGCAAACTTGGCGGCGATCCTGGCCCACAGCAGTGTGGAACCCACGCAGAACAGCAGACACCACAGATCCGGCATCCCACCGATGACAAAGTGGCTGGCCGAACCGGTCAATGCCGTAAAAGTCATGATAAAAACACTGGTTCCTACCGCTGTCTTGAGTTCGTACCCCAGCACGCTGGTAAGGATTAACAGCATCATCATGCCGCCCCCTGCCCCGATAAAGCCGCAGATAAAGCCCACCAGGGTTCCGCAAACCATGGATTGTATGATCCGCTTTTTCCTGCTGACTCTGTTCATGGCTTCCCTGGTGGTCATAACAGGCTTTACAATAAACTTGATGCCCAGCAGCAGGGTCATAAACACGGAAAAACTGCCCATGGTGGTGTTCGGCACTTGGCTGGCCACCCAGCTTCCCCCCAAGGTGAACAACAGCACCGTGGCCATCATCACCAGGCCGTTGCGGATATCCAGATTCTTGTTCTTGCCGTAAGTGTAAGCGCTGACAGCACTGGCCAGAACATCGCTGGCTAAGGCGATTCCCACGGCCTCATAGGCCGGAAGCCCCAGGAACGTAATCAGCATGGGGCTGATCACGGCGGCGGCACTCATGCCCGCAAATCCGGTGCCCAGCCCGGCCCCTATTCCTGCCAAAAAACAAATGATAAACTTGGAGATCATCCTCCTATCCTCCTCACAGTATTTGCCCCCCATATATTGCCCTGCGCCTTCTGAAAACGGTCTATTTTTCCCACAACATATAAGATTTTCGGTGGAAAGAGCGTCCATTAATTTACTCTCACATTTTGTTCTCCGTACTTCCTGAGAGCCTGTCAACAGCAAGATAAGCCGTGGGCTGAAAATAAATGTCCTTTCCTTTATTGCACTCATACATAAAATCTTTCAAAGGCTTGCTCGTATATTTTGAAAAATCCCCGTATATTGCAAACCTCACGCCATAATTAATGAATTTTTGTAAGATTTCCCCTGCCAGACAACTACTCAAAACAAAGAAATCGTCTACAATAGCTCCCTTGTTTACGGCAATATTTTCACATCCCGTTTCGTATTTCACTGTCATAATCAGATCCAGAGCAGACTGAACGTCTGTAATCAGCAATTTATCGCTGCTTATTACCGCAATCTCCGTATTATTTTTTTTAATAACTTCTGTTTTCATATTCTACCTCCATATAAATCACAAACACTTTGCTATATCTCACAACAACATTTTCTAAAAGTTCGACAGGGAGCTTCCTCCTGCTATTCATACAAGCTGTCAATCAAATGATCAACCATAAAATCAAATGTTTCCACATGATCCTGCGGAAGAATATCCTTGTTTTTGATATTCAAAATTAGAGAATAAATAACTGACATCGCCATATCCGCATCAACCTTACATCTCAAATAGGATGGATTGAGAAAAAGCTGTTGGCTCTTCTTATTGGACTCTACAATTTTTTTTGATTGTTCCTCTGACAGCTTGTTCATAAAGATTGTAAAATCAGTACTATTCGAATTGCATAAAAAATTATTTTGATCATATTCTCGATAAATGAACTTCAAGGCTTCCGCAACACCATACCTATCTTTATACTTCTCAATCAATGCAGATGCTGCATTGCAAATTTGTTCCTGCACAGAACATATTACTTCACAAAACAGAGCCTCTTTCGATTCAAAAAATAGATAAAATGCGCCTTTCGAGATTCCTGCCTGCTTACAAAGGTCATCTACACTGGTTTTCTTATAACCGTACTGTGTCCAGTATCGCTTACAAATTTCCCGCAAGTTCCTTCTAATATTATTCTTTTCTCGTTCTGTAAAACTTCTTGCCATAAATTGCACCTCTCTTTGTGACTCAAAATAACATATCAGTCATATGTATAATACTGCCTTTATTTTCAAAAGTCAAGTAACACTTTATAATTTCTATAAAAAAGCAGAGAAAAATCGAGTCGCATCTCCATTCTCCTCTGCTCTGTATTATTTAAGTCCCTTTTTCTGCCCCACAGCCTCCAGTATGTTCTCTGTATCCGTCCACAGTGCTCCGGGATTGCGGATGTACTCATATATCTGCTCATGGGACAGATACTCCAGCATATATTTTCCCAGACGATAAGAGATGGAGTAAGCCGCAGGAAGTTCCTGGTAATGGAACATCAATTCGTCACGGCTGCAATTCAGTTCCACAGGAGCCATGACCTGTCCTGCCAGATTGGTGGCCAAAGCCTCCCAAAACCATATGACACCATTGCAATTGGGTTCCACCTGCTGCTGACAAATATGTACAAACTCGTGGACAATCAGCCGTGCGTATTCCTCCCTGTCCATGTGGGCATGAGAACTGCTTTCACGGCATGCCTCCAAAGACAATATGTGAATCCTGCCATCAAAAGTATCCGCAATCATCCAATCCCTGTAATCCTGTCCGCACTCCGCCACATGGGCAGCGTAAACATCCACGTTAGAATGTATGACCACCAATACCTTTTGATCCAACTTCTCCAGCAGGAAAAAGTTCATGATCCTCTCCATATTTTCCAGAAGCGTCCCGACTATATCCCCAACCAGCTTCTGACAGGATTGGCTGTAATGAAGTTCAAAAAATTCTGTGGAAAACACGCCCTCTTTTCCGGCATATACCCCATAGCGCATAAACATCTCCAGAAACCGATTCTCCACCTCTTCAAAAGGCAGCGCCTCGTAGGAGAACTCTGCGGCCATCACCGGCGGCTTCTGTTCTATGCGCTCGTTCAGCAGGTTCAGCAGGTCATAATAGAGCATATCATTGTCAATTTGCTTAACCTGCCTCTCCTCCTCATTCGTCAGGACAGTTCCCAGATATTTGATATATATCTGTTCCAGCAGCCGCTCCTCCACAGCCTTATACTGCGGCATGACGCCCTTGATCGGTCGGGGTACATCCGACAGATAACATTCGCTGGCGTCATGCAGCAGACAGGCCAATATCAGCCGGTCAGAATAGCCCCTGGCCTCTGCCTCCCGGGCACAATGAATACAATGCTGTCCCACGGAAAAAAAAGTTTTTACATGTCCGTTCCCCCGGCAGATCAGGGACAGAGCATGGGCAATATCCCGAATGTCAATCTCGCCACTCTCCGGACAAACCGGATCAAAATGCCTGCCCGTATATGTTGTAATGCAGCCCATCGTATTCTTCCTCTCTTACCCCTTTACCACCCGAAATGCTCCTGGATTTGCTGCGCCACCTTCTCCGGCGACAGCCGGGAATTGTCAATTCGAATATAATTGGCAAAGGGTATTTCCCCTTCCCGGCTCACCAGGCGGTAATTGGCATCCTCCTTCCGTATGAGGCCTTCGGAAAACTCCACATCCCGCTTAGACGCCTTATTATTCAAACGATTCTCCGTTCGGTTTCGCTGTAGCCGGATCTCTTGGGAAGCCACCAGTTCCACGCAGTAAATCTCCGCTCCATTATCCTCAAAAAGCCCGACTACTTCCTGTATGTAATCCCAATCGGAGTGCATGTCAAAAGCCCACATATACGTGAAAATCATGCCCTCGTAGTCACTCTTCACAAACTCCTCCAGCACAACGCTGCGAAGCCTGTTAATCACATCTCCCCGCCATCCGCCAAAGATCTCAATCACAGGCTCAATCATCATATGATTATGGAACAGCCGCAATCCCGTTCTTTTCATCAATTCCTGCCCCACCGTCATCTTGCCTACCGCGCCGCTTCCTACTATCAATACCAGTTTCATGTTTCCCCCTTCATCACTCCACCCGCATTAACATGTCAATCTGATTCTACCACATGTCGCCACAGGATTCAAGGAGAGTCAGCAAAACCGGCTGTGTTTCCGAAACAGGCCGTGAACAGCACCTTTCTGCTTTACGCCAATCTTTTAAGTTTTTCAGAGTGTTCTGCCAGTACTTCTTTACAGACGGATATATCCTGTTTCATATTCTCATAGTCTTCCACGCTTATCTTGTAGCGTTCAAACGTTGATGTATAACAGGATTCTATTGTATTCAGGCGCGGCATAACAATGTTTTCCAACGTCAATTCTATATTTTTTACTCTTACTTTGAGTTCCTGTACCTCCTCTTTCAGCTTCCGTACCTCCTCTTTCAGATTCCGTACATCCTCTTTCAGCTTCCGTACATCCTCTTTCAGTATTTGTACATCCTCTTTCAGTATCCGTACATCCTCTTTCAGTTCCCTGATATCCTCTCTTAGTTCCTCCATATCGCTTTTCATGTCTTGCATATCTTTTTTTATTCCCCGTATATCTTCTCTGATGGGGGTCAGCATATTAGAAATAGCGTGTAATAATTCATGATTTGACATCCTGTTCATTCCTCCATTTTTGAAATTAATGTCTATTGTTGAAAGAAAACAGCAGAGAGAACAACACCCCAACACATGAGGTACTGTTCTCTCTGCTATTGTGACTTTTATTATACAGGAAGTAAAAATATTGTCAATCCCTAAATTAAAAAAATATCCCATTGTACGGAGCAATACATTCCATGACATCCTCCCCGCGTCAGGTTTTTGCTTCATACTCTTTTGACTGGAGGCTGCAGCCATTGGGCATTACTTACCTTAGAGCTGCAGGACCGCCCCCGCCGATACATATTCTATCTGTTCCTTCATCTCCTCCCGCATTAAGGCAAAATTCTCCCGGCCCGTGCAGTGGCAGGTGTAATATTGAACGTCCTCTCCTTTCAAGCACCGGGCCAACTCCCGCACCGGCTCCGGGGACTTGTCTCTCATAATGTGAAACCCGCCCACCACATGGGTTATGCGTTCTCCCAGATCACAACATGCCTTGTCCATGATATTGACAATGCCGCAATGAGCGCAGCCCGCCAGCAGGACCCGGTACTCCCCCTGGCGGATCAGCAGGCTTTGCTCATGGGAAAAATCATCCTGCCGCTTCTTTCCGCCTTCCAAAGTATACAGGTTTCGGTTGGACTGCGGATATAATTCCCGCTTTTTCACATCCGCTATAATCATCAGTTCCTGGTCCAGTTCTAAATTGCCTTCGGTGAGAACCACCTGATCATGAGAAGCAAGGGAATCGTCCAGTCCTATATCTGCATACAGACACAGCACCTTGGAAAAGTGCCTGTCAAAGGCTTTCCTGTGAACATATACTCTTGCCCTGGAATTCTGCCGCAGAAAGAGTCCCAAGGCCCCGCCATGGTCATAATGTCCATGGGAGATGACCACAGTATCAACCTCCTCAATTTTTACACCCATCTTCAACGCATTCTCCAGAAAAAGTCCGCTCGGTCCCAGATCAAACAATACCTTATGATTTTCGGTCTCAATATACAGGCATAAACCGTGGACTTTCCCGTACTCTGACGAGACTGCCGTGTTTTCCACCAACACTTTTATGATCATACGATTATTCTCTCCCATCCCCTGTTTACACGGATCACAGCCCGCCGACGGCGGTACTCGCTCTGCACAGAGGATACTGGCCGCTTGAACCCCGATCCGTCACTAACTCATATGCATACCCATGGCCGTCACCACCGCCACCAGATTATCCTGCCCATCCGTAATCCGGGTTTCGTAGTAACAGGCCCGCCTGCCGTCCTTAATCTGCCTGCATTCCGCCACCAGCCGGGCATCCTTGGGCATACTGATAAAACTGATATTGCTGTTGGCAGTCACGGTCATATGTCCCGGTGGATTGGATGCCACCGCAAATGCAAAGTCTGCCATGGTAAACAACGCTCCTCCCATCACATGGCGATGGGCCGCCATATGCTTCTCCTCCGTAAGCAGGCTGCAGCGGGCGTAGCCCTCCGCCACCTCCTCAATGACAATCCCTGTGGTCTGGGTGGCGTAAGTATCCGCCTTGAAAAACTCCCTTGCCTCCTCCAATTTGGTCATCCCTGTTCATCCTTTCGCCAGCATTGTTTTATAGTTATTTCACATTCCTATCCCCGCCGACACACATCCAAAACGGGGCATTCCCGGCACGGCCATAATAGACCTTAGTCATTCCGCTTATTCCTTTCAGTATCGGAGCTTCCAATGATAAGCGCTTCTCCTCACAGATCCTGTTTGACAGCATTAATCACCGGGGTAAAATCATCCGTATCCCCGCAGAAGAAGCCGCCGATTCTGTCGCAGATATGCTCCATCACCCCTCTGGCGGCCTGGTAGTCCTCCGTCCGAAACGTAATATAACAGAGAAACTTCACCTGATGTTCCTTCAGAAAAGCATCAGCAGATGCCTCCCCAAAATCCGGCTCCATGGCCTCTACATCCATACAGCCGCCCGCTCCCAGGTCGATCTCCAATACCTGGGCGGCTTCCCAGTACTCCATCTCGTATGCCGTGTCGGACAATGCCTCTTTCAACGCACCTACCGTCATATCCCCATGGAACATGTAAAACCAGCCCTCCGGTACATCCTGCCTGAATTGTTTTTTCTTCGCTTTACTTTTCATCCTATGGTTTCCCTTCCGGCCTTCTTATAATTCGTATCTGCCTCTGTCCGACTCCCTGTTGCTCTAAAATAGCAGAAATCTGCTCAAATCATGCATACATTATAGTCAAAATCTTTGAGAAATACAACTGCTTTTTATTTTTTGAGCCCGGTGCGGCGCTTCTGCTTCTTACAAAAAGCCTGAATACAATCCACGCTCTGCTAAAAATCTATTGTCATGAATAAAAAAGGATGTGAATCTACTGAAATAAATTTCCGAAGATTCACACCCTTAAGTTTCTAATACCCAGTCTCTAATTCTTATCTTCTTTTATAAGGTCTATACGGTATCTGCATAGCGGGAACTTCCCTGCACATTATAAGCCCCGGTAGAGGTATACCCGCTGGCGGCATTGGCCTGGGTCGTCATATAGTAGTCCACAAGCGAAGCGCTGGTGGCGATGGAAGAACCGTAGTCGCTGAAAAACTTCTGAACCTGGGACATATCTGCTTTCTTAAATGTGTCCTCGTCAATCTTCAGCTTGCCCTTTTCATCCACATTAATGCCAAACTGCTTAAGCGCATCCGCATTCTGCGCCGTCTTTTCTCTGATGTGAGACAAATTGGCCAGCACACCTGAATTTGAACTGGATTCGGCAGCGTCAAACATACGGTTGTAGTTGTTTACAAAACTCTTGGCTGTGGCAAAGATCTTCTCAATATCGTATTGATCTGTCTCATTGCCGTCCTTATCCTTTACCTTTTCATATAAAGCGCTGGACGCAAGGGCTTTACCGTCTGCCTTGAGGGAAGACGCGCTGGACGCCGCCGTGCTGTCTGTCCCGTTGTTGTCCGTAGCGTTTGAACCGTTCGCGGCGCCCGCAAACTGAAGGCGTGAGGCAACCGTAGAACCATAACTCATGACATTCTTGGAGGAGAACATCTCCTGCACCTTGGAAACTCCCGCCTCTTTCAGCTTGGCTTCATCAAGATCAAGCGTCCCGTTGGAATTCACCGTAATGCCGATTTCCGAAAGTTTATCGGCATTCGTAGCCGAGGTGCTCATCACATTCGCCACATACGCCGTTTTATTGGCCAAAGTGGAATTTTTCGCCGCATTCACTACATTATTGTATTCTGATACATAAGATTTTATCGCAGAGACTACCTTGTCTGCCGCACTCTGTCCATTCGCCGTATCCGTATAAGTCTTATCATTCTGCAGCACGGAAACAGACGTCTTCAGACTTGAAAGTCCCGATGTCAATTCGGCATTTGCCTTCTGGGCCTCTTTAGAGACCTTTGGATGCCTCTTCTCCTCCAGAATCCTGTCCAGAACATTGCTTTTACTGCTTTTCGAGGTGGCCGTTGTACCCGTACTCTGCCATGCGCTTTCTCCCTTGGAATCCGCATAATAAGCCTTCATCAGCTTGCCGTAGCTGCCGTTCTTGATGGCTGCGTAATCACCCAGCCAGTTGCTGGAGGCGGCATTGCCTGCAGCAGATCCTACGCTGGAAAAGAGATGCGAATAGTCAGGCTTTGTAGCTTGCACATCAAAACTGATTCCCATAATCTTACCCTCCTGTCATCCTTGACTCTGTTAAAAAACTTCCTGTTATGTCTATTGTATCGTCATCTCCTCTTTTAAGCAATAGGTATTTTGGGATTTTTATGCTTTCCTGGAGATTTTTACATAAATCTCCAGCTAATAATCTTTTTTTCTTCTGCAGTTATTACATTTTTTTATGAAAGTTCCTCCAAATTCTCCTCCGCAATACCGGCAAAGCCCCTCACCCATCCATTGTCTGATCATTCCCTGTCTGCGGCTCTCCTCATAATATGCCGCTTTTTCTATCTGGTTGCCTATCAAGGTATATCTCATAGCCTTCATCAATGCGGAATCTCTTTGCAGCATATTCGCTGTCAGTAAAACGGAATCGATATAGACATTTTGAGACCAAATCGGCGGCGTACCCAGCTTATATACCAATCTGCTTGACAGATACACGCTGTGGCATCCCTTAAAATGATTATATCTCGGGTCAAGTTTCTCCAGGCTGTCCGGCAGATATAACTGCAATTTGAAAGAGTCAGCAAACGCATCTCTCCCAATCTCTTTCAGTCCATTGGGCAGGACTATATTTTCCAGACTTTTACACCCCCAAAACGCATAGGATCCAATTACTCTCAGGTTTTTGGACAGTGTTACGGTTTTCAATGCATCACAGTTATAAAACGCCCCTTCTCTGATTTCCGTTACATGATCCGACATTATGACGCTTTTTATTTTCTTGCTTAAAAATGCATTATTACCAATCGCAGCCACCTCTTGGGGAATCATTACATCTGTCGAAGTTCCACCATATCTTACCAACACCCCTCTGTCAATATTAAATTCCCTCTCCTCTGCCACGCTGCTCTGCCCGCTGCCATTTACTACATTAATGCCTGTAGGGCTGCTGCCTGTCGAAGCATAGTTCAGTTTAACCACAATCGGACCGTTCTCATATGGATTCCACCGGGGCTTCTCTATTGTATATTCCGTATCGCAATAAGGACATACAATCACCTCGTCCCCTTTCTCCATGTGCAGCTGTGCCCCGCATTGTGTGCACATTTTCGGAATCATTTTCATATTCTGTCCCTCCGTATTTCTTCTGTTCAAAAGAGCGAGTTATTAATTATACCATGGCTCCCATATAAAAACAATAGCAGCACTGGACCAGGACAATGCCTCCGGGCAGCCCTCTGCTCTATTTCTACTAACAAAAAATCCAGCGTTTTCCTGTTTTAAGAAAATCTGCTGGATTTTGGCGTACTTTAATAACCGTTCCTGTTTTCATGGATTTAAGCTGTTCCTTTTACTGTAAACAGATGACTTCCTGTCCGTTCTTTTTGTATTTTTTCATGTAATTTATTGATGTTAATCCTAAGCAGAGCAAAAGAATTTCTAGTTTTACTTTTGTTTTCCCGCGAAGCAGGAATCTTTGGAATCCATAGTCATTTTTCAGAACACCAAATGCACCTTCTACTTGAATGGATCGGTTTAT